>Ga0351885_10004_pt1 | contig 130515 bp, 115 predicted proteins | sample TotcelFGM3001L13_FD_206771 | JGI IMG/M metagenome (GOLD analysis project Ga0351885, IMG submission 206771) | Enriched cells from coal bed in the Powder River Basin, Montana, United States - Total cells FGM rep3 HSBNCT.FGM.300.1.L13 ... | reverse complement strand
AGGCGGAGGAAGAATCCTTGTTGGGGTCCGTGATGACGGAACTATCAAGGGCTGCGCTACCGATAACAAAAGTCGCTCCCTCCTTCAGGATACCCTGCGCGGATTACAGCCGAATCTGGATATCCATGTGACGGTCCAGGCGGTTGACCGGAAATCTGTTTTTATTGTGGATGTTCCGGAAGGCAGGGACAAGCCCTATGCCTGTTCCAAAGGATTTTACATTCGAAGCGGCGCGAATTCCCAGAAGCTGACCCGGAATGAAATTGTTGAGTTCTTTCAAAAGGAAGGAAGAATCCGTTTTGATGAATTGCGTAACGAGCGGGCGGTCTTCGAGAATGATTTTGACGAAAAGGCGTTTGATGAATTTTTAAAATCAGCCGGAATCAGCCGCTCCATCGACAAGCTTTCTTTGCTCGAAAATCTTAACTGCCTGACAGCAGACGGCTGGTTGACCAACGCAGGCGTCTTGTTTTTCGCAAAAGACATCGACTTTCTGATCAATCACGCCATTGTTGTTTGCGTTCTGTTCAAGGGCACACAAAAAATTCACATTCTCGACAAGAAAGATTTCAAGGGAAACCTGATCGACAACATCAACAACGCCGTTCTGTTTGTTCAGCGCCATACCAATCTGGAATATGTCATCAAAACACTGCGCCGGGAAGAGGTGCCCGACATTCCCGAGGTCGCGCTCCGGGAAACGATCATCAACGCTGTCTGCCATCGGGATTATTTTGATAAAAGCGCGAATGTGCTGATCGAGGTGTTTGATGATCGGGTCGTCATCTCCAATCCGGGTGGTTTGCCGGGCGGCCTGAAGCCCGCGGATTTCGGAACGAAAAGCGTCGCCCGCAACCAACTGATCGCATCTCTTCTGCATCGGATCGATTTTATCGAAAAAGTTGGCACCGGCATCAGCCGGATCAGAGACGCCGTCAGAAAAAATGGCAAATCGACGGTTGAGTTTTCTTATGACGCATTCTTCACAGTGACCTATTACCGGATTAAGCCCAAAACGGATGAGGGTTTAATTGGGGGGCTAAGCCAGGGATTAACAACAGTTAAGGAAAGTTCCCAGAAAACGTCGGAGAAAACGTCGGAGAAAACGTCGGAGAAAATCCTTAATATAATCGGCACAAATTCTGGAATTACGATACACGAATTATCTATAAGAGTAGGGATAACGTCCCGATCAGTGGAAAGAAGCCTTAAAAAATTACAAAATACCGGGCAACTTAAACGCATCGGCCCTGATAAAGGGGGGCATTGGGAAGTGGTGAAAAAGGATGGGGAGTTGGAATCCAAAAGCAATATGCAATAAATGCATATTCCTAACTCTGACAAACCCGTTACCTATTATAATCTCGACGTCATTATCTCCGTCGGTTATCGGGTTAAATCCAAACGCGGCACCCAGTTCCGCCAGTGGGCCACCAGCCGGTTAAAAGAATACCTTGTTGACGGATACGCGATCAAACACCGGGCCATTTGACAAAACGGAAAGAATCCTCTTTTTCAAAAACGTTTCAATAGATGAGGAGAGACCATGAAATTTGAAGCCATCAAAAAAGAAACCATCATACAAGACCCTCAAAAAGACATGTCCGAGCGGCGCATCCCCAGTGAAATCCGCGTTGATCCCCTGACCGGCCGGACCGCCAGGATTTGCCATTTCATGACCCTTCAATGGGAAAAACCTGATTTTCAAGCCCTTGTTTCGGGCACCGAAACCTGGTGTCCGTTCTGCCCGGACAAGGTCATGGCCATAACTCCCTTTTTTCCCAAAAATCTCATTCCCGAAGGTCGGCTGCAAAAAGACGACATGATGATTTTCCCAAACATCGCCCCGTATGACAGCATCGGGGCGGTGGCAACGTTCGGTAGCCGCCACTACATTCCGATGACGGAATTTACACCCGACATTATGGCCTCGGCTTTCGGCTTTGCATTGGATTTTTTCAGGCGTATTGAAAGCACCGGCCATCCGGAATCCGTGTATCATATCATCAACTGGAACTACATGCCGCCGGCCGGAAGCTCGCTTATCCATCCCCACCTTCAGGTTTTCTCGACATCCTCTGCACCCAACCTCATGCGCCAGGAACTGGAAGCATCCCGGCACTATCTGGACAGCAACGGGTCCTGTTTCTGGGAGGATCTGATGACAGCCGAGATGAAAACGGGCGAACGCTATCTGGGAAAGATCGGCCGCAGCCACTGGATGACCAGCTTTGCGCCGATGGGCGTCGCCGGAGATGTGCTGGCAGTTCTGGAAAGCGCCCGGTGCACGCTGGATCTGAATGCCCAGGATATTGAAGACATTTCCACCGGTCTTGCAAAGGTCATTGCCGAATACGACAAGATGGGGATTTACAGCTTTAACATGAATTTTTTTACCGGATCGAAAACCGATGATCATTTCCGTTTTCACCTGCTCTTTTCGCCGCGTACCTTTTTCAATCAGAAACTGGGCACACCTGACATCGGCGCGCTGCGCAATCTGTTCAATGAAACCCTTTGTATGGCCTACCCGGAGGAAATCAATGATATGCTAAAGCTGGGCTTTTAAAGCGTTGATGTTTCCGTGTCGGTATGGCATCAATGTTGTCAAGGGAATGAACCATGCTTGAAAAACCGTTGCCGGAACTCGTCATTGGCATCAAAGGCGCTGGTGAAATGGCCAGTGCCATTGCCTGGCGGCTTTACATGGCCAACTTCAGGAATATTTTCATGATGGAGGCGCCAGATCCGCTGGCTGTCCGCAGGCGGGTCGCTTTCTGCGAGGCGATACATGACGGAACCCAAACCGTTGAAAACGTCACCGCGGTTCGGACCGAAAATGCCGATCAGGTGATCGCTGTCTGGCAAGCCTGCCAGATACCAGTTCTGGTTGATCCGCAATGGACCATGATCAGCCGGCTTGAACCGGATGTGGTCATCGATGCCATTCTGGCCAAGAAAAACCTCGGGACTCACCAGGGCGATGCCCGATTGGTGATCGGGCTTGGCCCTGGTTTTTCAGCCGGTAAAGATGTTCATCTGGTGGTGGAGACCAACCGGGGTCACCATCTTGGCCGGATTATCACCCGGGGCCCGGCCACCCCGAACACAGGCGTACCCGGAAATATCGGCGGGTTCACGAGACAACGCATCCTGCGCGCCCCGGCGGCAGGAATTTTTGTCGCCACTCATGATATCGGTGATACGGTAAAGGCCGGTGAGATCGTGGGTGCGGTGGACAACGCGACCGTCAGTGCCGAAATCGACGGGATTATTCGGGGCCTGATTCGTACCGGCACGCATGTTTCAAAAGGACTCAAACTCGGCGATATCGATCCGAGAGAGGACGTGGACTATTGCCATACCATTTCGGACAAGGCCAGGGCCATCGGCGGTTCCGTGCTTGAGGCCATGCTCAGGACGTTCATGGCGCCACGGTTGTTGTTGGAGGCAAAATCCAATAGAGAACCGCACCTATGATGAATTTACGCGAAGCGCTTTGTCTGGAAAACGGCGGCGTTGTCTCTCTGGTGGGAGCGGGCGGAAAAACGAGTCTCATGTTCCGGCTTGCCGCAGAACTCTCCGGGGCCGGTGAGACGGTCCTGAGCACCACCACGACCAAGATCATGATGCCGACACCCGAGCAGTCTCCCAGCGTCATACTGGCCACATCCCCGGAAGCCGTTCTTGCCAGAGCCCGGGAACTTCTGGCAAAAAACCGCCATGTCTCTGCCGCATGCCCACATCTTTTGGAGATACCCGGCAAAATCGCCGGATTTGCCCCACAAGACATTGACAGGTTATGGGCTTCAGGCCTTTTCCGTTGGGTACTGGTGGAGGCGGACGGTGCTGCCCAAAGGCCGTTCAAGGTTCCTGCGGACCATGAACCGGTCCTGCCGTTGTCAACCTGCCTTGTCATCGGAGTTGTCGGACTTCAAGTTCTTGGAAAACCCCTGGATAACAACTGGGTCTTTCGACATGAACGCTGTGCCCGGATCACCGGTCTTTTGCCAGGAGATCCGATCACCGAAGCATCCATCGCGGCAGCGGCGCTCCATGAAAACGGAATTTTCAAGGATACGCCTTCCCATGTCCGAAAAATCCTGTTTCTCAACGGGGCGGGTTGTCCTGAAGGTCAAGTGGCTGGAATGGCTGTTGCACGCTTCCTGATCGCCGCATGCCAGGAGTCATCCATCGAACGGGTTGTCGTTGGGAAACCACAGGAAACCCCTTCGGTAATCGGCATTTTCGATATCCAGAACTCTGGTTTTGCCTATGAATAGGAGGACGCGCCCACTATCTCACCTGATAAAAACCCCGGCCGACAAGGCCGCATGAAAAAGGAATTGTTCAACATGATCAGTACCAGAACCCGATATCGGCACTGTGGTTTCTGTGTAAATCAGAATGTTCTTGAGCCGTTCAAAGATGCTGCGAAACAGGAGCAAGTGCGCATGGCAAGGGTCATCGAGCAATTTTTGTTCAGCTACGTTTATTGTTTGGATTCAACCTTTGTCAGTAGTGCTCCAAAAATACGGCGGAGGAGCAGGAGAGTGCATTATACTCTGACAATATCAGCGGATATCTATGATGCATTTGTGGAAAAAACCCGTAAAGAGAAGATGGATATGAATTTGATCCTCGAGCAATTTTTCATCAACTATATAGTATTTATGAAAGACATGGATTGTCGGAAGACAAAAGAGCGGGCTGATGGAGAAGAATAGTCTGCGCGAACTGATAAACAGGGCGATCGACACATTGCCTGTTGATTTGAAGACCGTTTTGGTTTCTCGCTATGGGCTGGGGGATAGCGCCAGGCAATCCATCGGAAGGATAGCAAAACTGCTTAACACCAAAACGTCCCACATTGTCAATATGGAGATCAAGGGGATCCGAAGTCTTAGAAGGCCGGCTTTATGCCTTCCTTTTTTTGCAGTTCTGGATCAAATGGTCCCAACCATCTGGAATGAAATCTCGGAGAAGATTCCAGAAGCAGGCAGTCTGATACGAAAACGCAATAACTTCGATATGTTTGCAGAAATTTTGCCAGGAGAGATAGACTTGGCGATAAAATGCCGCAACAATAGCCTTCAGCGGTGGATTGAATGTAACGCGTTTGAATTTGAAACCGCCTGGTTTCGAAGCAAATATCCTCCTGAAACAGTAATAGAAAGACTGCATCAACTGACCGGGTTCTGGAATAGGACTGAATCTCCTTTTTTGATTGGCCATTTGATCTGTCAGTTGAAGGTGGATTTACCCTTTCTGCGGTTCCTGCTGGCCCTTAGGCCATTGTCAACGGGTTTCTATGGTGGCTATGTGGCCGAAAGACCCATTATGGCCCCAGTGCTCCGCGCCATACGGTTGCATCTTCTTCTCCTGTATCAATATCCCGATTCATCCGTGTCTGTGGCTGATATTGTAAGGAATTACAACAACCTGTATCATGATGATCAACTCACTGACCGCCTGGCGGAAATCATCTTGAGAACAAGGCCGCACTTATTTGTTGAAGCAGATGAGGGGAGATGGTCGGTGTTGGGTTCTGTTCGGGAGCACAGCCCTTATTCCGAAGTTGATGATGTCGTGCACGATGATGAGGCCGTTCATGAAGACATGGAAAGAAAGAAGCCGGCATTTTTTTACCAAAGACCGTGGTCTGAAACAACCGCTTCCGATATTGTTCGGGAAATTCTTGAAGAGAGACGCTTTTTTAAACGAAAGAGTATTGTAAAGGCCTTTCTGGAAAGAAGCGAAGGCAGGTATGAGTCTGTATCAGCGGACGCCGCGCTGACGATGAACGATGATATTTTGGAGGTCGCTCCCAGAGTCTATGGAATTCGCTCGAATTGTAACGATATGGACCCCGTTCACGCGTGGTCTGAGGTCCTGCTGACAACGAAATTCTGTAAATTCTTCATAGTGGATCGCTATGCAGGGGAACCGCTGAACACGTATCCACTCTGGACGCCCAATATGGAACAACAATGGTGTATCTGGGCAGAAAGGAACAGCGACTCGAATCTCGGGATCGGTTTAAAAGGCGATTCGGGCCGGGCGTTTAATCGCAGGCTGTTTGAGTCTCTTCTTTTTGTCTCGGAACCGGAGCACTGGCCTGTGCCTGATTCCATCAAGTCGATGTGGCTATTCAGGAAAAAGGTACTTTCAGCATATCACTTGAAAAGACCTGTGCAATATCCTCTCTGGCGCCGAAATATATCCCTTCAAGATATTTTTTCGGTTGCAGCGGCAACCAAACGGCTTGGATATGCAAACTGGGTCAAGACAAGCCAGTCATTGGGACTGGGACGTCACAGCCTGCATGCTGCCGATGCTCTGGTCCTTCTCATTGCACTGGAAATGATCCTGCCGACTGACGACTGGCAGAAAAAGCACCAAATCGGTCCTCAAATAGATGCCAGTCTCAGCCTCATGGCGGAAGAAATCAGGAAGAAGGGGTTTGTCCACTGGATGGATGAAACAGGAGCATATTTCAGAAACCGGATGCGGGAAAATATAGACCAGATACAACTGGGCTGGGTCTGTGCTGATTGGATCCGTGATTTTCTGGATATTCTGGAAGGAAACAATACCCCGAAGCAGGCCGTTGAAAAAGCGCCATCACAGAACTTGGAGAGGGTGTTAATCAAGGACTCAGCGAATAGCGCACACCCTACCCAAAAGCCGGAGCAATTGACCCTGCCGTTTTGAATGGTGATTCTTGTTTGGGAGAGTGGGCAGGCTCATGAATAAAAGGTCCGCTCTCACTACTTGACCATTTACCCGGGACTGTCTGCCACTTCTCATCAGCAGTATGCCAGATGCCACCCTGGAGTTTTATATGTTCATACGGAATTATTGTGGTAACGGACCGACGTTTCGGCAGGACCGATGACAGATCCGAAAAGTCCCATCGCCGGAATTATCCTGGCTGCAGGCATGTCGACCCGGCTCGGCCGTGCCAAACAACTGGTTCAGGCCGACGGGCAATACCTGCTCGACCGGGTGCTGGATGAGGCGCTGGCATCCGATCTGGATCGGATCGTTCTGGTGCTGGGGCATCGGGCACAAGAGGTTTCTGCTGCCCTGAAGAAGCGGAAGGACCGTGACCGGCTTCACATTCTGGTCAATCCGGACTATCGTGACGGGATGAGCGCTTCGCTTCGGACTGGGACCGAGAGCGTGCAGGATATCTTTTCCGCGATCATGGTGCTACTTGGTGATCAGCCTTTTGTCGGGGCAGAGTTGATCGATCTGCTCATTCAACGTTTCCGATCCTCGGAACAGGATATCTGTGTGCCGGTCTGCCAGGGCAGAAGAGGTCATCCGGTGATCATTGGCCGACGGTTCTACGATGCCGTGATGTCGACAACCGGAGACATCGGCGCAAGACATATCCTGAAATCGAACCCGGAGAGCGTTCTCCACGTGGAAATTTCCGATTCGCGGATTTTTTTTGATGTGGATACCCCGGCAGACATCAGGAATTTGCAATCCTGGTTTCCCCGAAAAAGCTGATACCCCCCTTCAAAACGCATTCAGAAAACTCAAATATTTTTCTTGACAAGGATTGCGTTCGTATATCATATACAATATACAATAAAAATGGGTTTCACATCATTATCGGGTCGCCGCGCTGTGTCTTTCAATGAATTCACCGTGTTCATATAGACTTTCAGAAAAATAATTTCACTGCGTTATCGGTCGGGGATGGCCGAAAAAGGCCTATCCCCTCCCTGCTGCCTTGTGAAATGAATTTTCTGAAAGTCTATAGTGACAAATTTAGGGAGGTTTTGATGGCAATACTACCGGAAGTAAAAAAGCATTACGGCATGCTGAAGTTTTTGATTGACGGCGAATGGGTCGATTCCCAGTCGTCAATCATCAATACCACGACCAACCCGGCCACCGGCCAGATCATCGCCGAATTCCCCACGGCGACCCGGGAAGAGGCTCGCAGCGCCGTCGAGTCCGCTCAAAGGGGATTTGAGGCCATGCGCCGCATCCCCTTGCGCGAAAGGGCCAAGATGCTGTTTGACATGCGACAGAAGTTCGAAGAACACTTTGAAGAACTTTGCCGCGTGTTGACCCAGGATCACGGACGGACCATCGGTGAATCGCGCGGATCAGTGCGCCGGGTGATTGAAAATATCGAATCCGCGTGTTCGGCCGCCTATGGACTGGTCTCCCGCAATGAACATCTGGACGAGCTGGCCAACGGCATCGACATGTGGATGACCTGGGAACCGATGGGCGCCTTTCTGATTATCACCCCCAGCAATATTCCGATGCACGCCTGGTCCTCCTTTGTGCCCTACGCCCTGGCGGCAGGTTGTTCCGTGGTCATCAGCCCAAGTCGCCAGGATCCGGTGGCGGCAGAGTTTATCACCCGGGTTGCACAGGAAGTCGGCTGGCCGAAAGGCGCGATCAACCTGATTCACGGCGGTCGGGAAATCAATAAATACATTCTCGATCAACCCGAGATCCAGGGGGTCGGTTTTATCGGCTCCACGGATGCGGGCGCCGATCTCTTCGCCCAATGTGGCCGGCTGGGCAAAAATTCTTCCATCAACGGCAACGGTAAAAACATGGTCGTCCTGATGCCCGATGCCGACCTGGAAAAATCGGCCATCTACCTGCGTCAGGCATGCTTTGGCATGACCGGGCAACGCTGCCTGGGGTCTGACAATGTGGTCGTGATCGGTGATATCTATAATGATATCAGGGAGCGTTTCGGGAATATCGCCCGGCAGATGAAGCTGGGCTACGGCCTGGATGAGTCGGTATCCATGGGGCCCTATGTCGGTCCATCGGGCAGGGACAAGGTGGCCGGCTGGATCGATCTGGCGTTGTCCGAAGGCGCCACGATGGTCCAGGACGGCCGTGTGATACCGGATGAATTGCGTTCAGGGTATTTCATCGGGCCGACGATTCTGGAAAATTGCCATATCGATATGGCGATCAACCAGAAAGAGGCCTTCGGGGCGGTGGCCTGCCTGATGAAAGCCGACAACCTGGATCAGGTCATTGAATGGATCAATACCAAGACCGATCTCGGTCATTCCGCGTGCATCATGACCGAAAGCGGCCGGTCTGCCAGAAAATTCGCGCGTGAGGTCAATGTCGGGAATGTTGGCATCAACGTGGCCGTGCCACAACCGTATGCGTTTTTCCCACTGGGTTCCAAGCGCCGCTCATTCATGGGCGGAGCCAAATCACGAATGGCATCCATGCGCCTTTTCCTTGACGAAAAGACGGTCACGGCGCGCTGGGTCTGATCCTGACGGATTTCAAATTTGGAAAAGGCTGAAGGCTGAAGACTGAAGGTGCCGCAACCAGCCTTCAGGCAGGGCGGCCAACTGACGGTCAGGCGGCCTCTCAATGCGCAATACTCATATCTCAATACTGAACCTAAGGCAAATGTATGAACGTTGAGTCGTTGGTTGATCTTGCCAAAAAACACATCCTGGAGCTGATCATCACCGGGGTATACAAGCCTGGTCAACAGCTCAAGGAGGATGAGATCTGCAAGCGGTTTCGTTTCAGCCGGCCGCCGATCCGGGAGGCCTTCAAGATGCTTGAAGCCGAAGGCCTCGTCACCCGGAAACCCCGTTGCGGCGTCTTTGTCGCCAAGATGACCCGCAAGGACATCTGGGAAGTCTACACCCTAAAATCCGTGATTTACCAGATGGCAACCTCTCTGGCCATGGCCGTGATGACCGATACGGATCTGGAAGCCCTGGAAACCGCTGTCAACCAGATGACCACGTGTGTCGCCACCGAGCCGGTTGTTTTGCGCCAGTACCAATTGCATCACCGGGCCTTTCATGAAATTGTCATGACCCTTGCGGGCAACAGCCGCCTGGCCCAGGTCGAGAACAACCTTCGCTTCCAGATTTCCCGCATCAGTTACAACTCTCTGAAGAACCCGGCCCATCTGAAATCATCACTTGAATACCACCGGCAGATCCTTGCAGCCATGAAAAAGAGAGATCGGGCACTGGCCTGTCGACTGATGAAGGAGCACGTTCTGGATGCCCTGGATCTGGCGCTGACGCTGCTCCCGGCCGATTCCAGTGAGGCGCCGGTGCATGATGAGACCCCATGCTTTTTATCCCATGGAGATATTATCGATTTTGACATGGCAGCCAGTCCGGTTTGAAAAACGACAGGACGAATACAAAGGAGGAAGAACATGACCGACCCGAAACCCCAAATCCGGAGCATTTACACCGTGGTGGAGGAGACCCATGCCGACGGCGCCCTCACCCTGGATAAACCAACCCGCAAGGCCGCCTGTGCGGTGGTGTTTAAAAATCCGTTTGCCGGCAAGTATGTAGCGGATCTTTCCCTGCTTATCGAGTGGAGCAAGGAACTCGGGGTGCTGCTGACCCAGCGGGCTGTGGCAGCCTTGGGAATTGCTCCGGACAAGGTTGAAAGTTACGGGAAGGCGGCCATGGCCGGCACCCTTGGCGAGCGTGAGCACTGCGCGGCCCTGATGCACCCGGCGCTTGGCCAGCCCATCCGTGACAATGTCGGCGGCGGCAAGGCATTGCTGCCATCGGCCAAAAAGATCGGTTATCCGGGATGCCCCATCGATTTGCCCCTTGGGCACAAAGATGCGGCCTATGTTCGATCGCATTTCGACGCCATGGAAATCAGGCTGCCCGATGCCCCCCGGGACGACGAACTGGTCCTGATTGTCGGCGTGACCGATTCCGGAAGGCCGGCTCCCCGGGTTGGCGGTTTGACCGTTGATCAAATCAAGGGCGAGGATGGACTCAGATAAGGCTGAAACGTGACGGTTATGACACCGCGCCGATCCCGGGGCGCAGTCTTTCAACGCGCCACGGCAGTTTCGGATCAGAAAGAGGAAAGGCAATGGATCCCAAAACGGTTCATATCGAATTTACCCTCAATGGCCATCCCCGGGCACTGACAATTCCCGGGGCGGCCAGCGCCCTGTGGGTTATCCGCAATCTTCTCGGTCTGAAGGGCACCAAGGAGGGCTGCGGCATTGGCGAGTGTGGTGCCTGCACCATAGAAGTGGACGGCAAGGCCGTCAATTCCTGCCTGATGCTGGCGGCACAGTTGGACGGCACCGAGGTGCTGACCGTGGAAGGGCTGGCCCCCGAAGACGAGTTGCATCCCCTGCAGGCGGCTTTTCTGGACCACCATGGCGTGCAGTGCGGTTTTTGCACGCCAGGGCTGTTGATGAGCACCCATGCCCTGTTGACGGAAAACCCCCATCCAAACCGTGCGCAGGTATCCAAGGCCATTGCCGGCAACCTCTGCCGCTGCACCGGCTACCAGCAGATTTTTGCTTCTATTGAGGATGCCGTCAAACGATCTACCGGGGAGGCAGGCCAATGATGAATACAGGATATGTCCGGCCGCAGACCCTGGCGGAGGCGTTGGCGTTTCTGGCCGAAAACAGCCATAAAACCAGAATTGTCGCCGGCGGCACAGATGTAATGGTTGACCTGCGGGCCGGGACGTTGAAGACGGAATATCTTCTGGATGTCAGCCGCATCGACGCCCTGAGGGGCATCATGTTGACCGGAGACGGTCTTGAAGTGGGTGCGGCAGTGACGCTCTCCGAGATATACACGTCCACAATTCTGGAAACCCACGCGCCCGCTCTGCAAAAAAGCGCCTTCAACTTTGCCAGCAAACAGATTCGCAATATGGCCACCATCGGCGGCAATGTCGCACACTGCTCTCCCTGCGGCGATACCCTGCCGGCCCTCGTGATTCACGAGGCCCGGGCCGTGCTGGCCAGTCCGGGCGGCGAGCGCCAGGTGGCCATCGAGGAGATTGCCTCGGGACCCTACCTGTGCGCGCTGCCCAAAAACGAAATTATCACCCGGTTTATACTTAAGCCCGCCAAAGTAGCCTTTGCCGATTTCCAGAAAATCGGGCGTCGAAAGGAACTGGCCGTTGCCCGGATGAGCATGGCCTACATGGCCAACAAGGATGCCGGGGGGCAGGTCAGTTTCCTGCGGTTCTCGTTGGGCGCCTGCACCCCCACCCCGCAACGCATGCCTCAGGTGGAGGCGATGTTGGTGGGGCAGGTGCCTGACACGGCCCTGCTCTGGGAGGCGGGACGGGTCCTGGCCGAAAACGTGATCACCATGGCTGGCCGCAGAGCCTCTGCGGTTTACAAGGAGCCTGCCATCCAGGGACTTTTCATGCGGATGCTGTATCCGATGGTGTAAAAAGGGACAAAGGGGCAAAGGCACAAAGGAAAGCGTACGGATCATGAAACCAGAATATCACGTGATTGGCAAAAGTCTTCCCCGAACAGGAGCGCTTGAAAGGCTCAAAGGCGCACCGGTGTTTTCCGCCGACATCCCAATGGAAAACCCCCTGGTGCTGAAAGCCCTGCGCAGCACCCAGGATCATGCCGAGGTGGTTTCGATAGATGTTTCAAAGGCGCTGGCGATCGAAGGAGTGATTCGGGTTTTTACGGCTGCGGACATCTGCGGCAAGAACTCGGTGGGAATCATCAACAAGGACCAACCCCTGCTGGCGACCGACAAGGTCCGTTCGATTTCCGATGCCGTGGCACTGGTGGCTGCCGAAACCGAGGCGGCCGCGCTGGAGGCCATGGCAGCCATCACAGTGATCTACAACCCGTTGCCGGCTGTGAACGATCCCTTTGAGGCCATGAAACCCGATGCGCCCAAAATCCACCCCAAAGGCAACCTGCTTTTTTCCCGCAAAATCCGCCAGGGAGATGCGGACGGCGCTTTTGACAATTGTGTCAGTGTCATCGAGAAAACATACCGGACCCCGATGATCGAACACAACTACCTGGAGCCCGATGCCGGCGCCGGTTTTGTGGACACCGACGGAACCCTGGTGATCTACGCCTCCACCCAGAATCCCCATTACGACCACAAGGAAGTGGTGTCACTGCTGGGTCTTGAGGACGGTCAGGTGCGAATCATCCAGGCGGCCACAGGTGGGGGATTCGGCTCCAAACTCGACCTCAATGTTCAGGGTTTCATCGGGCTGGCGCTTTTCTACCTCAAACGGCCGGTGCGCTATGTCTTCACCCGTGAGGAGGCATATCTCGCTACGGCCAAACGTCACCCGTTGACCCTGACGGTCAAGACCGGCACGGATGCCGGCGGCCGGCTGAAGGCTATCAAGGCCCACATCGTCTGCGACACAGGCGCCTACGGATCATACGGCATTGCCGTGGCCTCGCGCGTGGCGGTTCACGTCACAGGTCCCTATGAAATCGAAAATGTCGATATCGAAAGCTACTGCGTCTATACCAACAAGCCCTTCTGCGGCGCCATGCGCGGCTTCGGCGCGCCTCAGGCGGCCTTTGCGCATGAAAGTCAGATCGATCTGCATGCCCGGGATCTCGGAATGGACCCGCTTGACATCCGCCTGAAAAACTGCCTGCGGGTGGGCTCGAAAACCGGAACCGGACAGGTGCTGACGGCCAGCGTCGGCATCGGCGAGTGCCTGGAGGCGGTCAAACCCTACTATCGTGAAGCTCTGCAAAGCTGGGTGACGGCCCCGACCCATCCTTTCCGCAGGCGCGGGATCGGTCTGGGTGCCATGTGGTACGGTATCGGCAACACCGGTGTTCAGAATCCCTCGACAGCCGGAGTGGAGATGGATCTGGAGGGCCGCATCACGCTTTTCACCGGTTGTGCGGACATTGGTCAGGGTTCCACTACCGTGCTTGCCCAGATTGCCGCCGAAACCCTCGGCGTTGATCCGGCGTCGATTCGCATGGTGGTGGGAGACACCAAGTACACCACCAATGCCGGGGCCACCTCCGCCAGTCGGCAGACCTATATTTCGGGGAATGCGGTCAAGGATGCCTGCCAGAAACTGGGGGATGTCCTCATGACCGAAGCGGTTAACCGGCTGAACTCGCCCAAGGCTGCTCTGGTCTTCGCGGACGGGCACGTGGTGATCGGGGCCGACCCAGAAAAACGGATTGATTTCCCCTGGTTGGTCAAACGGATTCATGCCAAAGGTGTGCCGCTTTTCTGGCAGGGCTATTTTGATCCGGAAACCATCCCGCTGGACCCCGAAACTGGGGCAGGCTCCCCCTATGCCACCTATGCCTTTGCCTGTCACCTGGCCCTGCTGGAAGTGGATACCCTCACCGGCGAGGTGGCTGTCGAAAAACTGGTGGCGGCCCACGATGTCGGCCGGGCCATCCACCCGGAAAATGTCATCGGTCAGATCTGCGGGGGGGCTGCCATGGGGATCGGGTTTGCCCTGATGGAGGAATTTGAGCCCAAAAAGACCGTGTCCATGAAGGACTATCACATTCCCACCTGCGCAGACGTTCCCACCATAATTCCCATCATCGTCGAATCGGCGGAACCCTCCGGGCCTTACGGCGCCAAAGGTGTCGGCGAACCGGCGCTGATTCCCACCGCTCCGGCGGTCATCAATGCCATTACCCAGGCACTGGGCGAGCGAATCTTTAGTCTGCCGGCCAGTCTGGAACGGGTATTGGCTGCAAGCATTTCATCGGGCCATTTTGGTCCACAGGAGGTAAACCATGGCTAATGTTCTTTTGAAAAACATCGGTACAATCGTCAGCGGCGATATTTCCAACCCCGTGCTGGCGGCGGACGCCATCCTGGTGACAGACGGCAAAATCAGCCAGGTCGGCTACCTCAAAAATATGGGGCACATCACGGCCGACAAGACCATCGACTGCAATGCTACTACCGTGACCCCCGGGCTGATCGATTCCCACTGTCATGTGGTGGCAGGGGACTTCACCCCGAGGCAGAACGAAATCGGCTATCTGGGCAGCGCGGTTCATGGCGGGGTGACCACCTTTATTTCCGCGGGTGAAGTCCATTTTCCCGGACGTCCCAAAGACCCTGCCGGGGTCAAGGCTCTGGCCATACTGTCCCGCAAGGCCTATCAGAATTACAGACCCGGCGGCGCCAAGGTCATTGGCGGCGCCGTGATTCTGGAAAAGGGGCTTACCGAGACCGACTTTGAGGAAATGGCCCGGGAAGGGGTCTGCGTGGTCGGAGAAATTGGCCTGGGAAGTATCAAGAATCCCGATGACGCGGCCCCCATGGTGAAATGGGCCAAAAAAAACGGCATGACCGTGATGATGCATACCGGCGGCACCTCCATTCCCGGCAGCAGCACGGTCACCGCCGACATGGTGATTGCGACAGACCCGGATGTGGTCTCCCATATCAACGGCGGCCCCACAGCGGTTTCCATGGATGAGGTCAAAAAACTGGTTCGTGACACGAACCTGACTCTTGAAATCGTCCACTGCGGCAATCCCAAAGTGGCGATGGAAGCCGGCAACCTGTGTGTGGAGGCCGGTGCTCTGGGGCGGGTGATCATCGGCAACGACGCGCCGTCCGGGACCGGTGTCATTCCGCTGGGCATTCTGCGGGTCGTCAACCACCTGGCCAGCCTGACGCCAATTACCGCGGCCCAGGCCCTTTGCATGGCCACGGGCAACACCGCCCGGACCTACAAACTTAACTGTGGTGTCATTGCGGTGGGTAAAGACGCCGACCTGGTCATCATGGATGCCCCCATGGGTTCTGTCGGGGCCGATGCCCTGGCCGCCATCGAAGCCGGGGATGTTCCCGGGGTCGCCATGGTGCTGGTGGATGGTCAGGTTGTGGTCACAACCAGCCGCAATACACCGCCGGTGATTCGAAAGCCGGTGATAAAATAAGGATGAAGGATGAAGGTGCCGCACCCAGCATTCCGGCAGAACAGCCGTCGGACGGTCAGGCGGCTTGGCGGCCTCTCACTACTCACTACTCATATCTCAATACTGAAATACGTCCTTTGCAGGAAATCACCTTCCGGCAGGAGAGTCCAAAAATGTTAGTGGATGTTGATAAATGTATCGGCTGCGGGTTCTGCATGCGCGACTGTCCGGTGGAAGCCATCCGAATCGTTACGAAAAAGGCGCAGATTGATCCGTTGCGCTGCACCCACTGCGGCGTGTGCATGCGGGTTTGTGAACAGGGTGCCGTCACAACCGAAACCGTCCGGTCACAAGACGCGCTGGAATGCGATCACTGCCCCATCAAGTGTTGGGTGATGCCGGGTAGTATCGGCGCCTGTCACCGTTATTGCAACAAAGATGGCCGGCTGGTCCGTAATACCCCACTGCACACTTTCGCGGATGTAAAAGACATCGTCGGCCCGGAACCCCGGCCGGAAATCCGTTACCCGGTGACTACCGCCATCGGCGCGGGAACCACTTACCCCTGCTGCAAACCGGCGCCTTACATTGTCACGGACCGGCGGGGTGAAGTGGATGTCGTTACAGTAGTGACCGAAGTGCCGCTGAGCTACTCTTCGGTAATCGTCAAGGTGGATACCGACATTTCCATCGGCGTGGAGGGAGCGGCCGTCTATGTGGGAAAACGGTCCGTCGGGATGGTGGAGACCGAACAATACGGCTCCAAGATGCTGCATATCGGCGGGGTCAACCGGCTCACAGGCCCCAACGGCTTTGCCGTGGCCCGCGCCATCACCGACATCGCCAACCGGAAGCCGGTGAAGCTTCGGATCGAAAATGGCAGCCGCCTGGAGGTCCAGGTGGGTCGCCCGCCGGTGATCGACGGACGTGAAGTGGCTAAAATGCGGGTGGGCTGCGGCAGTGCCACCCTGGGGATTTTTGCACCCCTGCTGAAAAACGCAGCAGACGAGGTCATTGTTCTGGATGCCCACATCACCGGCCTCATGAGCCGCCATGTTGCCGGACAATTTGTCGGTGTCCGACCGACCGGAATCGCGTTGAAATTCAAACAGAGCACGCCGGGTCGCTATTTTGGAGACCATGGCGAGGGCTGGGGCGGTACCTCGATCATCAACCCGGTGGATGTCATCGACCATATCGATATGTCTGTCGGCTGGCCGGGAATGACCGTGCTGATCACCGAAACAACCGGTCAGAACGGGGCCCTGTTTGAGGTGGATGAGGTTGGCACGCTATGCCAGATCGCCCTGACCGAAACGGCCTGTCTGGCTCTGGAGGCGATTGCCAGCTCCTGCGAGCCGTCCCGGGTGTCGGCCATTTATACCGCCGGAAGCGGTGGCAGCGCCCGGGCCGGAGTAACCCGCTTTCCCATCAAGCTGACCCGGGCCGTGCATGCCGGAAAAGCCCATCTGACCGTCGGCGGTGCCAGCGGCTTCATCCTGCCAGGCGGCGGAATATCCTTCATGGTGGACGTCGAGCGGGTCAGGGCCGGTTCATTCTACTGGACCCCGACTCCGGCCACCATCTGCCCACTGGAATACACCATGCTGGTGGCGGATTATGAGGCCATGGGTGGCCATATGGCGGCCATGAAACCCTTCAGTGCCGTGGCTCCGGCAGCCGTCGGCCAGGAAGAACACGACAAGAAATGAGCGACCGGCTGATCATGCCGCTGCCCGGAGGCCGGGCAGTCCTGGCGGAAAACGGTCCCCTGCACATGGTGATCCAGGCATTTCAGGGACCTGATCCACACCTTGAACGGGCCATGGACGCCGCAGAATATGCATTTGACTGTCTCAAGCGGGTAGCGGATCAGTTGCCGGTTCTGAAGCGGTGGCCCGGCGATATCCACGCGCTGCCGTCAGACTCCATTCCGCGGGCGATGGTTGAAAGTGTCTCCGCCATCGGTGATCCCGACCTGACCCCGATGGCAGCCGTGGCCGGCACCCTGGCCGATGCTGTGGCCGACTGGCTATTCGGGCTGGGCCTTAGCCGGGTGATTGTTGACAATGGTGGCGATATCGCCATTCGACTGGCTCCAGGCGAAACTGCCCGGGTGGGCCTGCGTCCCGAAATTCAGCATCCAGCAATCTCCCATGTCCTGACCCTGGACAGCCGACACGTATCCTGGGGTGTCACCACCAGCGGCCTGGGGGGACGAAGTTTCACCTGCGGGTTTGCTTCGGCGGTCACGGCCATTGCCCGAACATCTTCTCTGGCGGATGCCGCTGCCACTGCAGTGGCCAATGCCTGCTATGTTGCCGGCGCCGACGTGATCCAGGCGCCTGCCGAAAAGCTGGATCCGAATACCGATATTCCGGGGCTTTTGGTGACTGTCACGGTCGGACGTCTCAGCCCGGCACAAACGGCTGAAGCCCTTTCAAATGCCTTGAAAAAGGCTGAGCAGCTCACGCAAAAGGGGGTGATACTGGGGGCACTGGTTGCGGTCGGAAATCAGATGGTCCAGACTGCGGACTTGTTTGACTGTGTTGCGGGACTGGAATCAATTTCCTGATAGCAGTTTTCATGGCCTTTAAATTGTAAGGAAGAAAATAAAGGCCAAACGGATGCCGGACTTTCACGTTGAAAGGGGTGGCACTAATCCGAATGGGATCCTGCCGGGTCCGATTCCCAATTTATCAGCAGGTAGGAGGAATTATGAAGCTCAGAAACAGTTTTATCGCCATTCTGGCCATCGTCATGGCCACCGTTCTATTTATTGGATTGGGCACCACCCAGGATGCACGGGCTGCCGATGAAAAAATGCAGATCCGTTTCAGTACATGGCACGTTCCGGCTGGCGCCGACGTTCAGCAACTCTGGACCCCGATGCTGGAAGAGATGAAAACCCGCAGCAACGGACGCATCACCTACACCATGTTTGCCGGCGGCGCCCTGGGCAAGGGACCCGACCACTTTGACATTGTCAAATCCGGAATGGCCGACATGGGCTATGCGACCCTGAGCTGGACCCCGGGCCGATTCCCGCTGACAGATGTCCTCTCCACCCCGATGGTCTGCCCGGCCAAGTGGAAAGGGGTCGAGATCGGCATGGAGATGTATGATAAAGGCCTGAAGGATGAGTTCAAGGATGTCAAGGTGCTCCACATCAACAACTGCGTCATGGCACATATCTGGACCATCAAAAAGATCGAAAAAATGGAAGACCTGAAGGGGATGAAAATCCGGAGCCCTGGCGGCATCCAGACCATGTGCATTGAAGCCCTGGGCGCCACACCGGTCTTCATGCCCTTGGGAGATGTCTATATGTCCATGGAAACCGGCGTACTTGACGGCGTCGTCACCTGCCCGGCCCTGGTCAAGGCATTCAAAGTTTATGAAGTGGCCAAGTTCGGGGTGCCGGTATCTTTCGGGTGTGTCTCCGAAGGCCTTTTCATGAACCAGAAATCCTGGGACAAAACCCCCGCCGATCTCAAACCGATTATCGAAGAAGTTGCCCGGAACGCTTACAAACTTCATAACATGTTCGACGAGCATTGGTATGATGAATCCATGGCTGCTTTCGGCAAAACTGTTCAGATCACCCAACTGGCGCCCGATGAAAAAGCCCGCTGGGAAAAACAGTTCCAGGGTGTCATGGTCAAATGGGCCGCCGATCTGGAAAAGAAAGGACTGCCTGCCAATAAGACGATCAAAGATTTCAAACAGGTTCTGACCAAACAGGGTGTTCCCACAGATATCCTGCCGGCTGAATAGGGTGGGGGCGACATTGTGCCGATATAAACGCTCATGATCGGCCTGATCACCCCAACAAATGAAAATAAACAACGAACCGCAGAATATCGAACAAGGATCAGCAGAAGGATGAACACGGCTTGTGGCGGTCCGGCAAAGCAGCCGAAAACTTCAAACTTCGACATTCCTTGTTCGATATTCGATATTTGCTTTTTTCTGTCGATGTATTTTCACGGTAACAGTGTCTGAGCGGAAACGCCTGTTCAGACATCAAATGGCCGTGTTCGTAGTGTGCCCATAAAGGAAATTGATAAAAACGCCTTACGGCGTCACTACGGACAACGGACCACGAATCAGGGAAATCGATCCAACATCATGGGGAACATCGTATGATTTCCAAAAACAGCAAGATTCACCGTCTGACACACTGGGCCTTTTCACTCGGCATGGTCTGGATACTGGTGATGATGATCCTTACGGTTGCGGACGTCATCAGCCGATATGTGTTTTCCGTATCCGTACCGGGTGCCCTTGAAGTCAGCGAATTACTGCTGGCCATTTTCGGGATGCTGGGAATGGCCTACACCGAGCACATGGGGGCCAATGTCAAAGTCCGGATTCTTGAGAAATTTCTGCCCCGCCGGGCGGTCCTGGTTCTCGACAGCCTGACCTTTTTGTTGAGTCTCGGCATCATTCTTCTTCTGGTTTATGGAAGCTGGGTCATGGGGATCGATGAATACGGCTACAAAACGGCTACGGACTCACTTGGCGTGCCGCTTTATCCGTTTCACTTCCTGCTGTCGGTGGCCGCCTTTGTACTTGTCATCGAACTGGTGGTGTCGCTGATCAATTCCCTGCACGGGGCAATTTCCAAAAATTCACTGTCATAAAGGAACGTCATGGATCCATTAGTGATTGGTTCTGCCGGAATCGGCGTTTTGTTCCTGCTTCTCCTGATCGGCATGCCCATCGGGTATACGCTGGCAATTGTCGGCTTTGCAGGCATCAGTCTGATTACCGATCCGGCCGTGGCACTTCCCACGCTGGTCAAATCCTTCTATTCCACATTTACCCAATACTCGTTTACGGTCATTCCCCTGTTCATCATCATGGGAGAACTGGCTACCATCTGCGGGCTGAGCCAGGGAATTTTCGAAGTGGCTGACAAATGGATGCGCCGTCTGCCCGGCGGCCTGGCGATTGCCACTATCGGAGCCTGTGCCGGATTTGCCGCCATCTGCGGCTCTTCGGTGGCCACCGCCGCCACCCTGGGACGGGTGGCGCTGCCCGAGATGAAACGCTATGGCTACGATCAACACCTCGCCACGGGCAGCGTGGCGGCAGGCGGCACACTGGGATTTCTGATTCCGCCAAGCATCGGTTTTGTGGTTTACGGGATTCTGACCGAACAATCCATCGGAAAACTCCTGATCTCTGGTTTTCTGCCAGGCATCCTGTTGGCGATTGTCTTTGTACTCATCATCGTTGTGTGGGTCAAGCTGGTCCCCGGGGCCGCGCCGGCCAGTTTTGAAAAAGTCAGTTGGAGAGACAAATTCATCTCGCTCAAGAAGGTATGGGAGCTGATGACGGGCTTCATGATCGTGATGGGCGGTCTTTACCTGGGGTTTTTCACCCCCACCGAAGCTGCCGGTGTCGGGGCCTTCTTTCTGTTCTGCGTGACGCTTTTCAAGCGCCGCCTGAACTGGACCAAGCTCAAACTGGCAATGCAGGAAACCGCCAAGATTTCCATTATGATATTCATGATTCTGGCAGGTGCTTATGTGTTCACCTATTTCATGGCGCTCAGCATGATTCCCATGCGGCTGGCAGACTGGCTGGGCAGCCTGGCGTTTTCCCGATACATCATTCTGGCCATTATCCTGTTGGGCTACATCGTGCTGGGCTGTTTTCTGGACGCCACATCCATGATGGTGCTGACCCTGCCGGTCATTTTTCCCACGGTCCTCAAGCTGGGGTTTGACCCCATCTGGTTCGGGGTGATATCTGTTCTGATGATGGAAGCCGGGCTGATCACACCACCCCTGGGCTTGAACGTCTTTGTCATATCCGGGGTGGCCGATGTGCCCATCGAGCAGGTGTTCCGGGGGGCCATTTACTTCTTGCTGGCCATTTTTGCAGTAGTGGTGCTGATAACCGTATTTCCCCAGATTGCTACCGTGCTGCCGAACATGATGCGGTAAATGGAGATCAGGCGTTCGTCAATACTGTTTTTTACCTTTTTAGCCTGAAAATCCAAAAACAGAATTCAGTAGTCAGGATTCAGAATTCATTGAAAAAAGGAAAGGACCGAATCATGCATTCATTCACAGCGGCGGAAAAAGAAACGATTACAAAAGACGTAATAGATCAGTTCAATCAACTTATCGCTGCATTAAACCAAATGAATGTTGGCGAATGGTCAACGTTTTATAGCGCGGACGAGTTTTCATCAACGATCGTCGGCACAGATTATTATTCTACGCGAAGTGCATGGGTGGATGTAATAACAAATTATTTCTCGATGCGAGAACGTCAGCATGTTGAACCGCTTGACGTGCGAGTGACGGCACTAACGCCAAACATCGCCCTCATGACCAGTGAAGAAAAAGCGGAGATGTGGTTGAAAAGCGGAAATAATATCAAATCCAGGCATGTTTTTACGATGATATGGAAAAAAGGGCAAGACGGCTGGAAGATTCTGCATTCTCATGAATCATGGATGGACGAGCAGATCAATTAATTGTTTTTATAGCGTTTAAGATAAGGATTTTGGGAAGGCAGCAGGTAACTTCTCAATAAGTTCGGGTGATACTTTCTGGATTCCGGGTCAAGCCCGGAATGACGGAATAAACTTCTATTTGAATTTCAACGTCATTCCGGCGAAAGCCGGAATCCAGATGTTTTCGGGATCACACATTTACCCGGGCTTATTGAGAAGTTACGGCAGCAGGGAGGGGTTAGACCATAGGTCATCCCCAACCGATAACGCACCCAAAATCTTTACCTTGAAAGCGAAATGTAAAATTGAGCAACACATCATCGGCTGGTGCGGATGGCCGCTGGTTTGGTCGGCAAATGGGAAGGAGGGATACGGATATGTTCCTGAAAGCGGTTTTTCCCGGAAAATACATCCAGGGCGAGAAGGCTCTGGATCAATTACCCCATTGGGTCAATTTGCTGGGTAAAAACGGGTTGATATTGGCATCCCGTACGGTTGAAGAAAAAATCCTTTCCAAATACAGCAATGATTTGTCCGCGAACCCGATTTACATCGAGCCATTCCAGGGTGAGTGCTGTGAAAACGAATTGAACCGGTTGTCCCACATTATCAGTCGCAATCAGGTGGGCGTACTTGTCGGCATGGGCGGCGGAAAAACGATTGACACGGCAAAAATCGCCGCTGACCGGGCCCGAATCCCGGTCATAATCGTTCCCACCATCGCCTCGACCGATGCACCATGCAGTGGTTGCGCTGTCCTCTACTCGGAGGATGGCGTTTTTGATTCCGTTCATTATCAAAAAATGAACCCGCAAGTGGTGCTGGTAGACACGACCATCATTGCCGAAGCACCGGCACGTTTTCTCATTTCCGGGATGGGTGATGCGCTGGCGACATGGTTCGAAGCCAGATCCTGTGACCGCACCCAATCACTGAACGAATGTGGCGGAAACAGCACAATGGCGGGGTTTAATCTGGCCAGGCTCTGCTATGATACCTTGCTGATGTACGGCGCATCCGCAAAAATCGCCGGTGAGCAGCATATCGTCACACCGGCATTGACCCACATTATCGAGGCGAACATATTGCTGAGCGGAATCGGGTTTGAAAGCTCCGGCCTGGCGGCAGCCCATTCCATTCACAACGGATTTACAGCGCTGGAAGAAACCCATTTGTTCTATCATGGTGAGAAAGTCGCATTCGGCGTTTTGGCAGGTCTTCAGCTCGCGGACGCTTCACCGGTAGAATCGGCAACCGTTTTCTCGTTTTGCGAGGAAATCGGCTTGCCGACCACGCTCGCCGACATCGGATTACGAAACATCGACCGGAGCAGACTGATGATGGTAGCTGAAAAAGCCTGCGCTCCCGCGGAAGGCATCCATCACGAAGCAGGCATGATCACGCCTGAAAAAGTCCTTAACGCCATGGTCGTTGCCGACGCAATGGGTACAGCAAGAAAACGTATCAATAGTTAGGTTGTCGCCAAAAAATACACCCAATGGATTGTCTGTGATTGTACGCCGCTTCTTGCTGTGCCATGAAGCGGACAGTGCGTCCAAACCTTGCAGACATCAAACAAGAGGAAAACAGCATGAACAAAACATGGGTAAGTATTTTCGGCTTTACTGTTCTGATGTTTACAGCGGTTGCAATGACCGCACCGGTTCCGGATACCGGACGGACAAATAATTACGATGTCGCTGGCAATATGATCACTTGCCCGTCGCCAGGTCAGACCCTCATTAGCCAGGATGACACCTACATCATCCGTTCAACATCTTACACAAAGCTGGACGCAAGCGGCAAACCGCTCCCGGATTCCGCCACCTCATGGAGCATGGTCAAGGATAATGTCACCGGCCTGATCTGGGAGATGAAAACCAACAAAAACGGGATCATGAACTACAATGATCATCATGATGCGGACAATACCTACACCTGGTACGATGACGACCCGGCCACCAATGGCGGATATGAGGGAACCCCCAATAAAGGCAAAGACACCAAAGATTTCATCAATGATCTGAACAGCTCCAAATTTGGCGGTTATTCCGATTGGCGACTTCCCACTCTCAAGGAGCTGAGCTCTATTGTCAATTACAATATCTCATCGCCTGGGCCAACCATCAATACGACTTACTTCCCGAACACCCAATCATCCTTTTATTGGACGTCCACCCCCAGCCCCGGTTACGATTACCGTGCGTGGGTCGTGGGTTTCGACGACAACAACAGTCATAACTATGGCAAGTACGGTCAGTATTACGTCCGCGCTGTTCGCGGGAGACTGGAAATCCGACCAGCACAGCCGCGTAATTGGAACAATTCGTCCGCGCCGATCGTGGGGGGCACGGTGGTGGCGCGGCGGGCTGAAATCCAAATGAATACCCAGCAGACAAGCCGTAGTTGTTCATGGTTATGATCAGTAAACGGTTATCACAACGATATTTTCGAGTATGATGATTCCATATTGATTCTGATACGCGTAAGCATATACAAATGTGTCACCGGCTTGAAATCCAAAATCTGCCATGGTTAACGTAGCAATATGAGTAAGATCATCTTTCTCGAAGTAGGAAAAGGTATATTCATAGAGGTTTGGCAGGGCATTGTTCAGTTCAATGACGCCTTTGTCCGAGAAGAGATACGCTGGCGTGGTATAATCAATGACAGCCATGAATAACAACCATTCATACATCGGTGTATCCCCAGGTCTGTTGCTGGAATTAATCATCAGCTCCACCAGCTCGTCTTTTGAGATGGCAATAGTCACAAATCCAGGTTCCACACCCACCAGATTGGCCGAGCCGGCTTGAATCAAGGAGATTATCCCTGGGCTATTGACTGCATCCGGAGCTGTTACCTCGATAGTGCCTGTTCGTGAGGATTGGTTAGGATTGGCGCTAAACGCACTGGTAATGATACCGGCATTGGTTCCGCTGGATCCGGACGTTATCGATAGCCAGTCGTTTCCTGATACCACCTTCGCCGACCAGTTCATGATTCCGGTTCCACTATTGGAAATTGTGATCATCGTCGAACCGGCGGCATTTGCGACTTGTTGATAGGCCGGATTGACTATCAGGATATTGTCATCTACCGATACCGTGACAGTGCCTTTAGAAAAAACGTCACATGCATTTCGAACATTCAATTCAAACTGTAACGTTGCCGGTGTTCCAGGAGCGATAAAAGAAACGGATGGGTTTTCAACGCTTGTTTCATCACAGGCAGGAAGTCCTACAGAGGGACCACCGGTTTGAATCCAGCAATAATGCAGTCCAGCGCCGATGCTGGCGCTGCCGTCAAGTATTACGGTTTGGGAGGATGGAACGGCACGGTCGGGCCCGGCCACTGCAATCGGAGCTGGTGAGCAGGCTGTGGACACTACCGGAATAATCACCTCATGCCCGTAGACCCAGAACCGCAACTCTTCCCCGCCTTCCGGGGATGAGGTAAGGCGTGAAATTCCAAATTTTATGTATCCATCAGCATTTGTCCTTGATTCCAAAGGGCACAGTGCCAAGCATCCTGCCATCACCTGATAACCCACCTGGACCCCGGATAATGGCAGGCGTGTATCACTTTGTAGTATCCGTAAAGTGAGCTCAACATATGCGCCATTTTCCACGACCAATAACGGTCCCTTATTCGGGGAGGCATCAACCAACTGGGGAATGATTTCTAAAGTTGGTGGGGGTGGCATAACAATCGCCAGACCCAATGGGAGGCCGCCCTTAAAATCCGCAAATTTGACGGCTTCACCTGCATCCCGCGCATCTCCATCATCGTTCAGGTCTTCAATTCGTGTTAAAACTGTACCACCGCTTGTTTGCTGGCCCAGGAAGACAATATCATCCGGATCGACAACTATATCAAAACCTTTTATACTCGCACCAACATAATATGGGATCGCTTCGTCAATATCGCTGATATCTCCATCGCCATTGTTGTCAGTCAGTTTCACCACGCGATATTCCTGGTGGGTATGCTCAGAGACATAAAAATTGCCTTGACTGTCCAAATCAACCCCATACGGATCTCGCAGTAGTATCTTTGATGGACCGGGCGTATAAAGAGATTGATATTCCTGATGCAGACGGACGCATCCGGCTGGAACAGGCGGACAAGGTATTTCCTTCAACGGCGGATTGATGGAACAATCGTTATTTAAATTGTCAAGAAGCACCAATGTCCGATTATTGGGATTGCATGCGATCACTTTTCCCAGATGATCTACGATGAGGCGATTGGCCGTAAATGGCGTTTCCGCTGTATTCCGCAATAGTAGGCAAATTTCATCGGATTCTTGGGCATCACTGTCGCCATTGCGATCCGTCAGCCGAATTAAAAGCTGTAACGTTAGATCCATAACGTAAACCACTGTTTGACTCTGTTTTAACTCCGCGCTCCATTCATTGATGACGCCGATGCTGAGAGGCCCCTCCAGAGTCAAGCCGAGTCCGTCCAGGTCGCGAAAAATGGTAACTTCCCCGACATCCAGGGCATCACCATCCATATTTTTGTCCTCAATGCGATAAACAGAATTCTTTTTTTCACCAATGACATATAAAATGCCATCTTTGTCTATGGAAACATCTATTGCCTTGGTCTTTGACAAGCTGGCAAACAGATAGGATTCCGAATTATCCAGGGCATCACCATCCGCATTCCTGTCCTCAACGCGCCAGATTCCCGGATTATCTCCACCATATACAGCCGCGAAAATCACTGTTCTGGCGAGCGCTTCGCTTGATAGGAAAACACCCCCAAGGAGCAGTAAACATAGCATCATGGTCAACACAGAGTATTTTTTCATAATCCACCCCTTTGTTTGGTTTTTAAAAGGTGAAGTTGACTTCTACATTGGGTGTACCCGCTGTTATCGAAACTGGTTTAGACTGCCGAATACCATCTTTTACGGCCACCACCACATAATTTCCATAGGGAAGAGGGCCTGCTTCATACGCGCCCCGATCTGCGACCCTGTTCGTATCAAGATGTAGCTGATAACTGTCGGTATTGTCAGGCCCACCAAGAACGCAGTTGCCAGCCTTTCGTACAGTTATACTGGCATGTAACCCCCTTCCAGTGGAGGCTTCAGTGACATAACCATAAATCGTTGCCGTGCCCGAGGCACTGGCTACCTGAACAGCCGTCACACTGTAATTGGGTGAAAATGGTGTCGGCCCTTCACAAGGGCGATCCAATTGGTAGTTGTCACAGCAGAAGAAACAATGGTCGCCAGTGTCACACAAACGAAGTGTCACATCAAATCCGTTGAAATCACACCCCTCGCTGTCCTCACCTGTCTCGACGGCAAAATATATGCTTACAGTCGTTTCATCAACGATCTCAAATTTCAAATCATCGGAGAATGGATCGCCAGGATTTCGTTGAAAACCCAGGAATTTGGCATATCCCTTTGGCAATAAACCGTCCCGATCAGCCATCGGATCATTTACGAAACCTCTTATTAGCGATAAAGCAAATTTCATTTCTTCATCACAGATCCAGTTGTCGTTATGAATGTTCAAATGAAAAGTGGTTTGTGAAAGTTCGCTGGGTGGTGGGTTTGTGGGGCTATCCATCACGATTCCTCCACTCAATTCCAATCCGCTTTTGCACCACCCCGGCGTAGTGAGGGTCAATATGCCGAAGGTTAACATCAAAAACAAAAATCGCCATCTGCTAAATTCGAGCGTCATGATTGTTCCCCCTCTTTTGGTTTGCTCAATTCAAATTTCCGAGAAGTTAATATAGCTTTGCAGATAAAGATTTTGGGTGGATTATCTGTCGGGGATGGCCAAAAAAGGCCTATCGCCTCCCAACTGCCTTCCCAAAATCATTATCTTAAAAGCTATAGAAAAGAAATACCAACGTGTTGCGGATACTGATGTTTAAGAAATAGTCATACTGGAATTCGTGTATTTGGTATGCAGTTCTTTGAACTGCCTAATGGAGAGGAAATCGAAAATATCTGTGAAATACTATAACGCGATGTTCAAACTTGAACATCGCGTATAACAAATACTGTGATTTCTGTATTAATTCCAGTGGAAAATGTCAACAGAAACCAATTCGAACAGAGTCGAGGCATGGTCAAAAAGAATATTGCAGGAAATTGTTCGAAGATGAGGCAGAATTTTGATACAATATCATAATATCAACCAACAGGGATAATTTGCACCCGATGCCGATTGGTTCCATTTATCATTTTTCAACCGGCAGATCCGGTTTCGCGGCCCATTCGGTCCATCCGGCGTCGTACCAGAAAACGTTTGGATAGCCAAGCAGACGTTTGAGAACGAAAACCGTCTGGCTGGCCTGATGCCCGGTGCGGCAATGGATCACAACCGGGGTGTTCCGATTCAAAATGATGCCGGCATAGATTTGTTTCAGCTCGTCCAGGGGCTTGAACCCGATATGGGTATCATTGTATCGGACCAGATCCGCGCTGAAAACCCGGTTGACGGCTCCCGGGATATGGCCGGCCCGGGCCTCATCCGACTTTTTGCCGGTGAAATAGTCTTCCGGCCGGACATCCAGAATCAGGGCGCTTTTCCGGGTTACATGCTCCAGGACCGTTGCTGCCGATACACTGAAATTGTCGGCTTCGGGCCGAACCGGGTACAGGGTTCGCCGAACCCGGGGCAGGTCGGTTGCAACCGGTCTGGTCTCAGCCAGCCATTTGTCGAATCCACCGTCCAGTATCGCGTACCGGGTGTGACCCAGCCGTTCCAGGGCCATGGCGATCAGGGTCGCATCCCGAATCTTGTCCCCATCGTAGATCAGAACGATCAGATCCGTCTCTTGAATGCCCATAAGGGACAGCTTGGCAGCCAGGATTTCCGCCGGCATCACCATGGACGGCAGTCCATCCACATTGCCCCGAACATGCTCCGGAGAAAGGGACAGTGCGCCCGGAATATGCCGGGTGTTGTAGTCCGGCTGGCTGCGGCAATCGATGATTTTGACTTCGGGACGGTTCAGATGACCGGCCAGCCAGTCGGAATCGATCATGCCCGGGAGGTTCAGCCCCTGAAAAAGGGCTTTTGTATCGGAAGAAGCCGCGGAATCGGTTTCGTGAAAAAATGCCCGCCAGGCATTGATCCGCTGAACAGCCTCGGCAGTCAGCGGTTCGGTGCGAAGGGATACGGGTTTCAGGCAGCGTTCGATAAATCCGTTCAGGCCGTCGGTCAGAATGAACACATTCCGGAAACCGGACCGGTACAGATGATCCCTGGCCTGGGCCGGATGAACCATGCCGTTGGAGTACAGCACGATGTGTGTCTTGTCCCTGTGGATGGATACGAATGCGGGCAGGTCCGGCATGTCCACCTGAACCGAACCGCGAATATGAAAGGCATTATATTCCGCGACCGGCCGGATATCCACGGCCAGGACTGCGGGATTCCGGTTGAAAAGCGCCGATGCCAGTTCTTCGGGTTCCACATGATCCGCCGCCGATGCCACATCGGAGAGAAGGGCCGGATCCGGCACGGATTTCGGGTCGGGCTGCGCCGTGGACAGGTGCGGTTCCGGCACCAGAAACACGATACCGGCAGCCAGAATCAGCACCAGGCTGAACCGGACCAGAAACGGACTGTTGAACCAGGACTTCAGGCCTTTCCGGGCTTCGATGTATTCCGCTCCCCAGAAACAGGCAACGGCAATCAGGGTGATTCCCAGAATCACAACCTGCCGGGACACGCCCAGGGAGTCATACAGGAAAGCCAGGCCCGGCTGACCATACGCCTGCAGGCTGCTTTGTCCCCAGGTGTAAAGCGGCTTGATCACCGGAAACAGTTCGTTGAACAGAATGCTGCCGATGATGGCGCCACCCAGAAACACCATCGCATCGATTTTTCCGGAAGCCATGCCCACGGCAGCGGTTCCCGGACACCACCCGCTCATGACAAATCCGGCACCGAAAATGAGACCGGCCACGATATAGGTGCCGTAATAGGTTGGCATGAAATAAATTTGGGTTGTGGGATCCACAAGCCCGGTCCGAAAGGCGATAAACAGACCGATCATGGCAACGACCAGGGCCGTGAACATGACCTTGAGAACGGCCATGTCCTGAAAATAGAATATGCCGGACAGGCGCCTGGAACTGCCGAAGCCGGCCTGCTCCAGAGATATGCCGAAGAGAATGCCGATGATCAGGGCGGAGATCAACGCGGCCGTGGTATCCAGGGAATTGGCGCCAAAAAAGGTATTAATCATGCCATTGCCTCCTGACCAGTCTGGCAGTTGCATAGCCGCCGACAAATATGCAGATCAGAAACACGATGCTGCCGGAAAGCAGCATGGCGCTGCCGGTAAGGGCCTGTCCGGATGTACATCCTCCGGCGAGCCGACTGGCAAATCCGGAAAGAATGCCGCCGAGTGCCGCAAAAACAAGTCGCAGACGCACAGGAGCGGCCTTTCCGCGTTCCACCCCCACCTGTATTCGGCGGGACAACACCGCAGAAGCCAGGCCCCCGACAAAGATGCCGATCAGCATGAAGACCAGATAATAGGCCAGCGGATTTTTCCCCCACGCACCGAAATATTCGCTGGCCTGTGTGTGGGCCGGAAAGACCAGGCCTTCCAGAAAGGCGGCGATTCGGGCAAGGCCTCCGGATGCGCCCAGGCCGGCACCCAGAATCAGAAAAGAGGCCAGCAATGTCAACCCCAGAAAAATTCCGGCGATATAGGGATTGGTCGGGGGCAGGGTTTCTTTGGACAGCAGTTTCATCGGGTGATCTCCTAACATCCGGCGCTTTTGCGTTTGGCCGGAACAGGCGGCGCTGCCGGCGCCGGAACGGTTTCAGTTTGCGGAACCGGCTGTTGCATCGCTGGGCCGGACGGTTGCGGAATCATTTTTTTCTCCATTTTCAGGGTGGTCGCCGACCAGAAGGCTTCCAGACCTCCGGAAAGCACCTGAATGGGGCGTGCGGTTTTCTGGGACAGGATGCCGGCCACGGCCATGGCCAGGTAGCCGTCCCGATCGATGAGGACCAGAGGAGCCTGTCCGGCCAGGAAGGCGGGATCGGAAAAAACCGTCGAAACCGCCACGTTCCGGGAGCCTGGAACATGGTAATCCGAAAACTGGTCCGGCGGGCGGATATCCACCGAATCGCGTGCGCCAGGATTGTCGGCCATCGCAGTTAAAAAAGTCTGAACGGAAACCAGTTCCGGAAGCCGGACCGGCATTCCGGAAGAAGCGGGCATGTCCGGTTTGGCAGGCTCGATGACCGGTAGGCCGGCCTGAATCCAGGCTTCGCTGCCACCTTCCAGGCTTCTGGCTTTTTTGAAACCGTTTCGTTCCAGAATTCCGACGGCCAGACTGGACCGAAACGCCGAGTTGCAGACCGCCACAACCGGTTCCGCCGGATCCAGCCGGGCCGAAAGCGTGGCAAGCTGGTTGAGGGGCAAATTCAGGACGGTTCCGATTTTCAGCCCCATCCATTCGGCCGGCAACCGGACATCCACAATGACCGGGGCCAGGCCCTTCTGCATGAGATCGTAGAGTTCCCGAGCCGGAATGGCCGGGGTGACATTCATGGAAAGACCGGCCTTTTTCCAGGCATCCGGACTGATGACATCTGCATGGTAGCCGATCCGGTGCAGGCGAAAAACAGATTCCTTCAGTTCCTGAGGATTTCCGCACAGAACCAGTTTTACACCCCAGGGAATCAGGGTGCCGGTCCAGGTCTCAAACCGTCCCCGTATCGCAATGTTGACGGCATTGGGAATATGTCCGGCTGAATAATCTGAAGCGCTTCGCACATCCACAATCCAGGTCTTTTCCGGATCACTCAGGGATGCGGTTGGCGAAATTTCCGCGGGAAGCGGGGCGTTCCAGTCGACAAGTGGCGGGCCTTCCCGGTTGATCCGCGCGTTGTGCCGGAAATACGGAGGCGCATCCGGCAGACCCTCCAGAAGTGCGGCAATGAATTCACCACGGCGGGTGTATCTGAAATACGGGTTGCTCGCTTTTTCCTTCCCGATGGTGGAAAACGGTTCGTCGCTCAGGTGCGCGCCGCACAGTGACCCGGCGCCGTGGGCCGGGAAAAATGTCACGGTGTCACCCAGTTTCGATATCTTGTTGAACCAGGAATCATAGGCCGCCGAGGCCAGCCACGCGGCGGATGTGTTTCCTTCCAGAAGATCGGGACGTCCCATGCTGCCCACAAACAGCACATCCCCCGTAAACATGGCCTCGGGTGCATCGGAGCTGTTTTTACCGGATATCAGGGCGCACATGCCGTCGGGCGTGTGGCCAGGGGTGTCGATGAATGTCACGGACGCACCGCCCACCGCGATCCGGTCCCCTTCGGACAGGGAATGAATGCGGTATGCCGCACCGCTTTTTTGGCTCTGATAGACCGGGCAATTGAGTATCTTGACCATTTCCAGGTGACCCGCAATGAAATCGGCATGGGAATGGGTGAGATAAACGCCTTTTATGACGGCATTTTCCTTTTTGGCAGTTTCCAGAATGACGGAAATGTCCCGTCCCGGATCCACGGCCAGTGCCTCGCCGTCACTGATCAGCAGGTAGGAATAGGTGGAAAGAACGGGAAGCGTCAACTGGACGATTCGGAAATTTGAAAAGGAGTAGGTGTCGACAATATTAACGGATGCTGCCTCCGTGTCATGGGACGCCGATTCCTGGTCCGTGATAACCGCGGCATACACCGGCAGAATCGGTGACTGCATCCAGATCGTCATGATCAGAACGATCACCCGAAAACAATTCATGAATGGTTTTCTCCTTTGTGGGTGGTTGCGCGGAATCCGATGGGGCACTGAGCCGAAACGTGTTTCCCAAAACCCGGGAAGAAAGATCACCGGGAGTAATCGTTCAGATGGGGTTTGATCGCCCGGCCCAGCCAGTCGATGCTTTTTTCCAGATGGCGCATGTTGGCCAGGCCTTCCGCATCTTCTCGCACCTCGCCTTTTTTCATGCCGAATCGGTGTCGGGGTCGGTATCGGAATCATGATCGAAAATAATTAAAGATCGTTACCGATACGAACCCCGAACAACCTGTTTTATTTGATTTTTATGCCGCATCAGAAACAGAAGACCAGTCCGGCCCGAACTGTATGGGCGGTCAGATCGATTTCCGACCGATAGGGTACCGGTCCGGGGATCGTGTAATCCTCCTTGCCATAGTCATCGTACAGATATTCCACCCGGATGTGAAAGTTCCGGGTGATCACCTGCTCGATTCCGCCGCCGACCGCCCATCCCACATGCGTGGCGTCGTTTTCACCCCATTCCGGATCCCGGTCATCCAGGGTCACACCGGCAGCCGCCATGCCGCCCACCGCATACAGGAGTGTCGTGTGCAAAGGCACACCGATTCGGGCCAGCAAATGCATGTTCCAGTTGATATCGAAGGCCGAATAGGTGTTGTTGGCACCGGGATTGGGATCTTCGTTGAGATCACCACCTCCCGCGTCGATTTCAAAACCCAGAACGATGCCGCCGGTCTGGAAGTTGAAGCCGGCAAAACCGCCGCCCATGAATCCGTCCAGTTCCGGTTCCAGCTCATATCCCGGAAAATCCGGTTCCGCGTATTTCAGATCAGCCCAGGAATAGCCTGCAAATACACCCACGTAAGGGCCCGTCCACACAACAGGCGGCATGGATCCCGCATAACCGGGCGCACCTGCTGCCTGGCCCGAGAACAAAATGATGGTCAACAAACAAAAGATCGCTGCATTTCGAATCTTGGTCATCTTTTCTTCCCTCCTTGTTGTTGTGAAATAGAGATATGAGTTGTTCGTTTTATGAACCAGCCAGGCTGGTTGAACAACAGGTTCTTGGGTTCCTCTGTGTCTCCGGTGAGGCCGACCCAAACGAAACAGCAGGAAACCTTTCATTATGCTTCGATCTTCGAACCCAGTACCTTCAGGAATTTTGCCAGCCAGTCCGGATGTGCGGGCCAGGCCGGAGCCGAGACCAGATTGCCGTCCACGTGAGCCAGGTTCACCGGAATATCCACATACCGGCCTCCGGCTCGGGTGACATCCGGCCCCACTGCCGGATAGGCGGAACATGCCCGGCCGTCTAGCACACCGGCTGCGGCCAGCACCTGCGCACCATGACAAATGGCTGCCATGGGTTTGCCGGCCTGCGAAAAATGTTGCACCATTTTCAGAACAGTCTCGTTCAGGCGGATGTATTCCGGTGCGCGTCCGCCGGGGATTACCAGTGCGTCATAGTCTTCGGCATGGATGTCCGCAAAGGAGGCATTCAGCGTGAAGTTGTGGCCGGGTTTTTCGCTGTAAGTCTGGTCGCCTTCAAAATCGTGAATGGCGGTTCGCACCGTGTCACCGGCTTTCTTGCCCGGACAGACCGCATGGACCGTGTGCCCCACCATCAACAGGGCCTGAAACGGCACCATCACCTCGTAATCCTCCACATAGTCACCAACGAGCATCAGGATTTTTTTTGCACTCATCGTCAACTCCTTTCTGTTATGGTGTGTCGTATGAATACGCCATGAGACTGAAACCGACAAACGGGATATGGTCAGCTTCCGGTCATTCTGTTTGAATCCAGCACCTGACGAATGGCGTCCGGTAGCTTTTTTGAAAGATGTCAAGGGCGTTTTCCGGAAAATGATATAGACTTTCAGAAAAATAATTTCGCTTCGTTATCGGTCGGGGATGGCCGCAAGTTTTTCAAGGCGTCAGCCGCCAAAAGGCCTATCCCCTCCCTGCTGCCTTGCGAAATGAATTTTCTGAAAGTCTATAGTTGATTTGATGATATGTGGTCTGACCGACAACGATACAGGCATGAAGGGGCAGCGACACAACATTGCCGGATCAGTCGGAAAATGTGACACGATAAACCATGTTGTCATTTTTGTATTCATTGCAATGGCGCATGTCAATATAAAATCGACTCAGCAGGGAGGATATGATACAATAACACCGGAATGTTTCGAAAGGAACACCCAGTTTCAGACAATGGGACATCGTCATTCGTCGGGCCGGAAGTCCGATTGATTTTTGGGCGCTGTCCATGTAGAAGTCTGATAAAGACTTTCAGAATGCGTTAAACCGATAACGGAGAACACCATGAGCAACTTCACGGACCTCAAACCCAAATACACCGCGGACCCGCCGGAAACCATCACCCGCGACATGCTGGCGGCCATCCCCTATGGCTTCCGGTCGGAACGGGATATTTTGATCACCATCCGTCAGCCCGAATACACATCGGTCTGTCCGATGACCGGCCTGCCGGATGTCGGATGTATCGTTATTGCCTACAGGCCTGACGAAACCATCATCGAACTCAAATCCCTGAAATACTATCTCTTGCAGTTCCGGAATGTCGGCATTTTTTATGAGCATGTGGTCAATCACATCCTGGACGACCTGGTAGCGGTTCTGCAGCCCAAATGGATGGAAGTGACTGGCGAATTCACACCCAGGGGCGGCATCACCTCCACGGTAACGGTGCAGTACGAAAGGACAGTATGACAAATTTCACATTCAGCCATCTATTCAATCGGATTGGTGTGGTTATCCTGGCAGCGGTTTTTCTGGGCGGATGCGGCCTGTACTCGGGACTGTCCAGAACCACGGAAAAAATCGGTCAAAGCATATCCGGCAGTGACGGATCATTTCGAAAAAAGGTAGGTATCGTATCACTGAACAATCTGGCTGCAAACGCTAAAGGTCCTCTGGCAGAACAGATTCAGGCCGATTTTCAGAAAAAGCTGAAGGATTCATGCGCGAATGTCCTCTGGATCGGCCCTGGAGATCCGAATTATCCGGATTTTATCCGGAATCCCGCGCTGTCCCCCAGTAAGGATTTTGACAATCTGGCGCTTGCCAATGCCGCCCGTAAAACCGGATATCAGGCGATCCTTCAGCTTTCGCTGTTGAATATCGATGTGCATCAATATGACAAGGGCGTGCTGTGGTTTAAAAAAACACAGCAGAACGGGCGACTGTTGTGGAGTGTTGTCATTTATGACTCAGAAACCAGTGCCAAGTTGTTAAATTTCAGTCATCCATTCGATTTCAAAATCGATTCAAATGATATTGAAGCCATCCGGCAGGCCAAGCTGAACGAGGTATCCGGCCTGCCGGACGCCATTGACCGGTCGCTTGCCGAAGTCAGTAAAGAGATATGCAAATCCCTGGGGCAGACCGCCTGGAAAGGATTTATCACGCAGGTGTCCGACAGCGTCATCACCCTGTCATCCGGAGCCGACGCAGGACTTAAAGTGGGTCAGGAGCTGACGGCCTATGCTCCAGGAGAAACCATCTCCGGTGTTGCCGGTCGCTCATATCTGCTTCAGGGGAAAAAAGTGGGTAAGATCCGAATTACCCGTGTATCCGGGAATCAGGCCGAGGCCGAACCCATCGGGAATGCGGCTGTCGAATCCGGCGGTATGGTTCAGGTGCGCTGATGGACGGAATCACATCCAATGTTTCCATGACGATTCTTGACAAGCTGAAGTATGGTGCCAGCTCCGGAGCTGCCAAAGGCTGGAGCGGGTATGTCTGGCTGTTGAAAATTCTGGTTCCCATATCGCTTCTGACAACACTTCTGGAAACCAGTGGATGGCTGCTTAAGTTGGATGGCCTCATTGCCCCAACCATGCATCTGCTTCATCTTCCGTCTTCTGCAGCGTTGCCGATTGTGGTTGGTCTGCTGACCGGTGTGTATGGCGCCATCGCATCCATGATGATGCTGCCGTTTTCGATCGATCAGATGACCTTGATTGCCATTTTTATCCTGATTTCCCATAATCTGATTCAGGAATCCATGATTCAGGGCCAGTCGGGTCTGTCTCCGGTCAAGGCGGTTCTGTTTCGCCTGACGGCGTCTCTGATCACCATAATCATCGTCGCATGGTTTCTGGATGCGGCATCTTCCGATCAGATCGGCGTATCTGTTCCGGTCACACCCAGTCTGCCCCTGTTGACCGTGATAACCCAGTGGGCCATATCCATGACCTATCTCAGTATCAAGATTTTTTTTATCGTCATGATCCTGATGATTGTAATGGGTATTCTGAAATCCTTTGACTGGATTCCGGTTCTGGTCAAAATTCTGAGCCCGCTGCTCAGGCTGATGGGACTGAATGAACGCGTGGGGATGCTCTGGTTGACGGCTGTGGTTTTCGGGTTGTCCTATGGGGCTGCGGTGATTGTGGAAGAGGCCAAGGAAGGAGATCTGGATGCCCGCGAGCTGGAACGGCTGCATGTCTCCATCGGCATCAATCACTCCATGGTCGAGGACCCTATCCTGTTTGCGGCGTTGGGGCTTCCGGTTTTCTGGTTGTGGATTCCCCGAATGGTCATCGCCATCATCGCGGTTCATCTGTATGATGGATGGGAGAGACTCAGCCGTTTACGGAAGACAGGGGTCTGAGGTCAGAAGTCGGGGGCCGGAGACCAGGGGCCAGGGGTCAGAGATTGGAGATTGGAATCACTGGCGTATCGAACAAGGATGCTTGACGGTTTCGAGCGGTTCCTTGTTCGATATTCTGCGGTTCGTATCGTGTCAGGAGTTACCTGTCACCCGGAATGAATCATATCTGATGACCGTTTATTTAAAATCAACCCGAAGCTGTTTCTTGTTGATCTTGCCAACACTGGTTTTTGAAATGGCGTCCACCATCATAATTTTGCTGGGAATGCCGTATTTGGGAATCAATCCCTGATCAACGAATTTTTGAAAAAACGCCTTCAGTTCATCCTCAGTCACCTTGCCTTTGTATTCTTCCCGGAGCACCACCAGGGCCATGGGCCGTTCACCCCATTTTTCATCCGGGATTCCGATCACGGCAGCCTCGCTGATCGCCAGATGCTGGCTGATGATGTCTTCCAGTTGAAGTGAGGAAATCCATTCCCCGCCGGTCTTGATGACATCCTTGACCCGGTCCGTGATCTGCAGATAGCCTTCGGTATCGATAAAGCCGATATCTCCGGTATGCAGCCAGCCGTTTTCCCACAGGACCTCGCTCTTTTCAGGGTCTTTCAGATACCCCTGGGTCAGCCAGGGTGCCCTGGCCACCACTTCTCCGGTTGCCTTGCCGTCATGCGGCACGGGTTTGCCTTCGGCATCCACAATTTCCAGATTGACCATGGGCACCGGCAGGCCGGTTCTGCAGCGCATGAGAACCTTCGTTTCCTCGTCCCAGTCAAACATGTGGGGTTTGAGATTGGATGCAGTCAGAAGGGGGCCGGTTTCCGACATGCCGTAGGCGGAGGTCAGATTGATTCCCAGATCCAGGGCCGCCTTGCAGAGTCCTTTGGGAAGAGCCGATCCGCCAATAATGACTTTCCACTTGCTGAGGTCGAAATTTTTGACCGCCGGGCTGCTGACCAGCATATGGATGATGGTCGGCACACAATGGGAGAACGTCACTTTTTCGCTGATAATCAGCTTGAGCAGCATGGCCGGTTCATATTTTCCGGGATAGACCTGTTTGGTTCCCAGCATGGTGCACAGGTAGGGAATTCCCCAGGCATGAACATGAAACATGGGGGTCAACGGCATATACACATCTCCGGAATCCAAGTGGATCTGGGAGTGATAGGCACACAGCCCGGACATCAGGCCATAGGTATGCAGAACCAGTTGACGGTGGCTGAAATACACCCCTTTCGGGTTTCCCGTGGTTCCGGTTGTATAAAATGTAGTGGCCATGGTATTTTCATCGAAATCCGGAAAAGCATAGTCACTATTGCTGTTTTTCAGAAGCGTCTCATATTCGCCGGCAACGGCAAGCGTGGTGGCAGGCATCTGTTCCAGATCTGTCATTACGACAAACTGTTTGACGCGGCTGATTTGATCCTGAATGGGTTCCAGCAAGGGCAGAAAATCCGAATTGACCAGAATGATGTCATCTTCGGCATGGTTGATGGTGTACACCAACTGATCCTGGGGCAACCGGATATTGATCGTGTGCATGACCGCGCCCATCATGGGAATGGCAAAAAAACATTCCAGATAGCGGTGGCTGTCCCAGTCCATGACGGCAACAGTTGTTCCAGGTCCAACTTTTAACGACTTCAGCGCATTGGCCAACTGACCAATCCGTTGATTCAGTGTCAGGTAATCATAGCGCTTGATATCCCGATAAATAATTTCCTGTTTTGGCGCATAGATCAGCGGCATTTGAAGAATATTTTTGATTAGAAGCGGATAGGAATAGGCTGACGGGGTCTTGGGAATCTGACGATAGGTCATGGTTTCTCCTTTTTTTGCTGCAGAGCATGATCTGCAGATGAAAAATGATAATATGGACTGGCGAGTAGCAAAAAAATGGCAGACTGTTTAACCATTATATTTTATCCTTATTCATTTTCGCGTCAGATATCATATTTTGTCGATGCGTCACAATAAAAATCAATCCTGTTTCGGTTTTCATCCGGGATAAAAACACGATGTATGTCATTTACAAAAAATCCCCTATTGATTTACCACGAGAATCCGTTTAGAAACATCAGATATAAAAGTCTGAACATCCGGTAGCACATCAGGAGTCAGAATTTCAAGCATACTGCATAACAGGGAGGATGACATGGAAGTTACACAAACCGGCAATAAAAACAATGCACTCATGATTCGGGTTTCGGGCAGAATGGATGCGGTGACAGCTCCTGATTTTGAAAAATCACTCAATCAGTGGATTGACGATGGCAACCATCGCATTGTCGCGGATTTAAGCGGTCTGGAATATATCAGCAGCGCGGGGCTTCGAAGCATCCTGGTTGTTGCCAAAAAGCTGAAGATCAAAAATGGAAAAATCATTCTGGCCGGAATGGAAGAGTCGGTTCATGAGGTTTTTGAGATATCGGGATTCAACGCAATCATCCCGATTGTGGATACGGTGGATGCAGCGGTTAACCAAATCTGATCAAAACCCACATTATTCGCGGTATGAATCATGACCGGGCTTTTTCGTGTTTATCAATTTTACGCATTCAGACTTCGGGGCTTTTATCATGTCCACGCTTGAATTACCCGCCAAGATTGAAAACATGGAAACACTGATGACATTCGTTTCCGACAGGGCAAGAGCCCTTGGATTCTCCGCCAAGCGAATCAAAGAGATCGAACTGGCAACCGAAGAAGCCCTGGTGAATATCATCAACTACGCTTACAAGGATTGCGACGGAACCATTCGCATCTCATGTTCCGATGAAATGCCGTCCCATCTGATCATTCGAATAGAAGATTATGGCGCGGCCTTTGATGTCCTTTCTCTCAGTGATCCGGATATCACATGCTCGCTTACCGATCGGGCAGTTGGCGGCCTGGGGGTGTTTCTGATTCGAAAACTCATGGATGACGTCACATATTCCCGCCAGGATGAGCGAAATATTCTGACGTTATTTGTCAGACTTCCGGAGGCTTGATTACTGACCATTGTTTTCTGATTTTCGCGATAAATGGTCATGACCAAGGGCTCGATCACCCCCATGAATGAAAAGAGGTAATGGTTGTCATTCCGGGCTTTTCCCGGGCACGAAAAAGGAGAAATTTGTTGCGGATTGTCACCAGGCCTGATTTTGACGGCGTTGTCTGCGCTGTCTTGTTATATGATGTACTGAATATTGAAGAACCGGTATTGTGGGTCGAGCCCAGCGAGGTTCAAAAAGGACAGGTCGCGATTCGACCGGATGATGTTCTGGCGAATCTGCCCTATTCACCGGTTTGCGCCATGTGGTTTGACCATCACTTTTCCAATGAAATATCCGTTCCGTTCAATGGCGCTTTCAAAATTGCCCCTTCTGCCGCGGGCGTCATATTTGATGTGTATCGCGCCAAATTCAGGCGGGATTACAGCGAGCTGGTTGCCGCGGCTGACAAGATCGATTCCGCAAACCTGACTCTTGCGGAAGTGCGTTATCCGGAAACCGACCCCTATCTTCTGATCTCCATGACCCTGCCTGACCAGGACAAAAATGACCGCCCCTATTGGGATCATCTGGTTAAGCAGTTCCGGTTTCAGACGATTCAGGACATCATGCAGGATTTACAGGTAAGGGATCGGTGTGATCGGGTGATTGCCGAGAATAAGGCATATGAAGTGCATCTGATGAACCACACCCGGTGTGTGAACCAGGTTGCGATCACGGATTTTCGGGAATTGAATCCACCGCCGGTTGGAAATCGGTTTCTGGTTTATTCTCTGTTTCCGCAATGCAATGTGAATGTGAAAATACGGTTTGACAGTCAGCGGGCAGATACTCTGGCCATCAGTGTGGGTCACAGCATTTTCAATCCAACCTGTCAGGTCAACGTGGGACTTTTGCTTCAGAATTTTGAAGGCGGCGGCCATCGGGCTGCCGGTGCATGCCGGTTTCCCGCCCATCTGGCTGATCAGTATATCCCGAAGATTATTGATGCACTGAAGCAGAATATCAGAAACGATAGTTAAGGCTGAATGCTGCTTTTCCATTTTCACGGTAACCGAAAATGTGGACCAGGCCCATCAGTCCGGTTCGACGGCAGGCAGAAAAACCGTAAACGTGGTTCCCTGATTGGGCTCGCTTTGTACATGAATTGTTCCACCCAGCTCGTCCAGCAGCCCTTTTACAATCGGAAGTCCCAGACCGGTGCCGGTGATGAACCGTGTTTTTTCATTTTTGACGCGGAAAAACCGTTTGAATATCTGATCCAGATGCCTGGCCTCGATTCCAAAACCGGTGTCGGTCACATCCACCTGAATGCCGTTTGGTACCGGATGGGCGCTTACGCAGATATGCCCGAAATTGGGGGTGTAATTGATGGCATTGGTGATCAGGTTTCCAAAAATGCTTTCCAGCGCCATCGGGTCCGCGTTGACCAATGGCAACGCGGCTTCCGGCAGATCCAGTTGAATCGACTGTTCTTTTGACCGGAATCGGGTTCCCAGAAAATCCACAATATTTTTAAGCAGATCATCCACCCGGACCGGCTGCCGCTCTTTGCAGACATTCCCCGCCTCGATATGGGATAAATCCAGCAGATCCCCGATCAAGGAAATCATCCCCTGGGTTTTTTCCTTGGCCCGTGACAGTAAATACTGGTCCCGCGAGGATTCTTTTTCCGCCATATCCCGAAGCACCAGAGCCAGTTGCTCATGAATGGTGGAGAGTGGTGAGCGAAGTTCATGGGAGACCTTGGCCACAAATTCCGACTTCAGCCGGTCCAGAACCTTCATCGCAGAGACATCCGCCAGATTGACTACAGCACCCAGACATTCGCCATCCTCACTCAGAACCGGTCTTCCGATAGCCTGAAGATATTTATCCTCACCGACCAGAAATTCATATGTGGCGTCTAACTGGTCAGGCGTTTTCCGGGATAACGCCTTGATCAGGTTGCAGAAACCCGTGTCTTTGACATAGGCTTCCACCGGATCTCCGATTTTTCGGGTGGCGTCGATCCCCATCAGCCAGCAGAATGCCGGATTCATCAGGACCACCTGTCCTTGAATATTGGTCACCAGAAGCCCGTTTGGCAGTGACTCGACAATGGTTCGTACCCGGCTTTTCTCGGTACCCAGATCGGCCAGGTTCCGCTGCCGTTCCTGCTCCAGCCGTCTGGCCTCTTCAGTCAGACGGATCTTTTCCCGCGCCCGGTTGATCACAATCCGTAACTGATCCGGCTCGAACGGTTTGGGAATGAAGTCATACGCCCCTTTTTTCATCGCTTCGATGGCGGTTTCGATCGTGGCATAGCCGGTGATGACAATCACCAGTATCTGCGGATCCATCTGATGAATCCGCGAGAGAACCTCCATGCCGTCCATTCCCGGCATTTTCAAATCCAGCAACACAATCGACGCGGAATTTTGGGCCAGAATCGCGAGACCGTCACTACCCCGGGAGGCTTTATAGACCTGAAATCCCATGCGGATCAGAATCCGTTCGGAGCCGTCCCGAATGCTCTGTTCATCATCGATTACCAGAATGGATAAATTGTCAGATGTGTTTTGCGGCTGTCGCCTTGTAAAGCTCTCCGGTTTCACTCGGTTCACCCTGTTGCAGGTTGATGGGAAGCTCGATGGCAAATATGGCGCCCCGGCCCGGCTGATTGGTGGCGGTGATTCGACCATCATGGTTTTCCACAATTCCGTAAACCATGCTCAGTCCCAGTCCGGTTCCCTTGCCTTCTTCCTTGGTCGTGAAAAAAGGCTCGAAAATATGCGGTAGTACCGAATCCGGAATTCCCGGTCCGGTGTCCGCGATGTTGATGACAACATGACGGCTGTCAGAGGACAAATCGGTCTCAATGCTCAGTTGGCCCTTTCCCTCCATGGCCTGGGCCGCATTCAGAATGACATTCATCAACAAATGATTGATTTGCTGAATATCTATTAAAACCAGTGGAAGGTCGGGGGCCAGGTGTGTCTGAATGACAATATTGTGAAACAGGGTTTGTTTTTCCAGCAGAAAAAGTGTTCGGGAGATGGCTTTGTTGATGTCATGAAGCTGCTTTTCCTGACGGGTCTGCCTGGCAAAAACCAGAAGCTCTTTTACCGTATCCTTGCATCGCTCGGCATCTTTCATGATCCGGTTCAAATCATCGATTGCCGCATCGTTCAGTTCATATTCTTCCAGAATCAGTTTGGTATACAGCATGATGCCGCCCAGGGGGTTGTTCAACTGATGGGCGACGCCAGCGGCCAGTTTGCCCAGAGAAGCCATTTTTTCGGTTTGAAGCAGTTGAATCTGGGCGTTTTCCAACTCCCGTTTCAGGCGAAGCCGGTCCCGCAGATCATGAAAAAACCCCACAGTACCGACTTCTTCGCCATTTTCATACAGAATGGATGCATACAGACTGATGGGAATGCGTTCTTCGTCTTTTCCCAGTACCTCGACATGATATTCTTTCAACCGCCCCTTGCCGCCATATTCATCGTTTCGAAGCTTTTTCATCACATCCCAGGCACCCCGGTTCGGATAGATATCCTGAATATACAGGGCATCCAGGGCTTCCTCGACGCTGTATCCGCTGACGTCCGCGGCGGACTGATTGAACAGGAAAATTTTTCCCTTTCGATCCGCCGCAATGATGCCATCCACGGCACTGTTGATCATGTTTTTCAGAAAATTGTTGTGACGGTGAATCTGCTCTTCAAGCTGATCCAGCCGCGGCAGATCGAAATCGAGCATGACCAGTGCCTCGACATCGCCATTTGAAAAAATGGGATAGCAGGACACCCAACTGGTTTCATCCGGCCTTCGGGACAGATGGCGCAGCACGGGTTTGCCCTGACCAAAGGTAAATGCCGCCGGGCATTCCTCGCACGGTTCATCGCGTTTGAAATAGATGTTATGACACCGCTTTCCCACGATATCCTGTCCCCGTTTTTCCATGCACCTCCGATTGGCGGCAACAATTTGAAAATCCGGGGACATGACGATCATCTCCCGTTCCAATGCGTCAATGGCGCGGATCAGATAATCCTTTTCAGCTTCGGTACGCATGGCGGTTCCGCATCCTTACAGGCCGACTTCCGCCAGATCCGGGCCCAGATATGTCCGTTCGTTTTCACCCAGAATACCCAATGCCAGACATAAAATGGTCCAAAGATGAACGGTATGATATCCGCCTTCATAATGCTCACCGATGTCATGAATCTGGGCATGGCAATTGTGACAGGGGGTGATGCAGTATGCCGCACCGGTCGCCTTGATCTGTTCAAACTTCAACCGGCCATACTGTCGTCTGGCTTCCGGAAGACCGGATTGCAGAAAGCCGCCGCCGCCCCCACAGCAGTAATTGTTTGAGCGGTTGGGAAACATGTCGATAAAATTTTCCTCTCCCACTGCGGTTCTGACAACAAAGCGCAGATCTTCCGCCACGGGCTCGCCAAACGTTTTCCGAATCAGTTGACAGGGATCCTGAACCGTAAATTTGACCTGTAAATCCCGATTCCAGTCGGAATTGACCTTCAGCTTTCCGTCCCGTATCCACTGGGCATAATACTGAATGATGCTTTTTATCTCAAAGTTGTAGGGGATATTGAATTTTTTCAGTCCCGTCCGGACTGCAAATAATTCATGCCCTCACTCGGTATTGAGCCAGACCCGGCATTTCAGGTCATCAACGGCCTTGGCTTTGACCCGAACGATATGCTCCCAGTTATGATTTTCTGCCATGAACATGCAATAATTTTCAGCGGCCCAACCTTTTGATCCATATGTCCAGTCCGCACCGACCAGATGCAGAATTTTCCAAAGCGGGACCATTTCATCCGGTTCGGTCACCGGTTCCCGGGAGTTCTGATTCAAAAAAAACTCGGCGCCCACCTTGTCCATGGGGGCTTCCAGGTTTTCAAAACCCGGCTGGTTTTCCCGAACTTCTCCGGCCACGTCTTCCACGACAAACCGCCAGTCTTCCTCCGATGCCCCCATGGCACTACAGGTGTCATGCTTCAAGGCCATATCACAGGATCCCATGATTCCCTTTGGCTTTTTGTCTCTGGCCCAATTTGCCCGTGTGTTGAATACCAGTTGCGGAATATCGATTTTCATGGGACACACATAGATGCAGCGCTGACACATCGTACACATCCATGCCCAGTTCGAGCTTAAAAGCTCATCGTCAAGCCCCAGGGATGCCAGCCGCAAAAACTTTCGGGGGTCCATGTTGTCCAGCCCTGAAGCCGGGCATCCCGAGGAACAGGCTCCGCAGGTCAGACAAAGGTTCAGGTTGCCGCCGTCAGGAAGGAGTGCCATGACCCGGTCTTTAAACATACTTTTGCCTTTGGTTGACGACAGTGTAATGACATCGGTGGACATGATGACGTCTCCTTGTATTGAGTATTGAGAAATGAGTAGTGAGTAGTGAGAAACAGCTCTCATTTCTCACTTCTCACTTCTCACTTCTGATTTCACATTCCCAGCAGACGTTTTACGCTCTGGGTGATATCGTCTGCAGAAGCCGGTTTTGGCAGATAGTCATCGGCTTCGGTGCTCATGCCGTCATAATGGGAATACCGGGTTGAGGTGACATGATCTGCCACCGCGGTCAGAAGAATAATCGGAATATTGGCAAAAGCACTGTCTTTTTTCAGTTTGGAGCACAGTTCATACCCGTCCATTTCCGGCATCATCACATCCAGTACGACTGCATCGGGCGGATTGGCCTTAATCTTTTCATAGCCTTCCAGTCCATTGTATGCCAGTTCCGTCTCAAAACCTTCTTTTTCCAGATATGCCTGAACCACCATGGAAAAATCAGGTTCATCGTCCACCAGAAGAATCCGTTTTTTATCGCTCATGGGTCACCTTCCTAATTTTGCGTGAAAATATGTTGATCGTGTCTCGTCGTTCGTAACCCGGCATTCCAATGCCGGGTTTGATCAGTCTCAACCGTTTAAACCTGCGGTCTGGGATACAATCCGCCCTTTTCCACAATTTCTGCGACTTTTTCTTCCCATTCAATGGCCATGATGTGAAATCCATGAATTCCTTCAACCGCTTTGAGGCGCTGAATGGTTTCGATACAGATGGCAATGCCCTCTTCAGGCTGTTTTTCCTTGGGTACACCGGCAATCCGTTTGACCACGTCATCCGGTACATCCATGCCCGGTACCCGGTTTTTCATGTATCGGGCCATGCCAGCAGATTTGAGCGGCGTCACGCCTGCCATGATATGAACCTTTTCGGTCAGGCCCCGGTCTCTGGCCATCTTGATCCAAAGCTCAAATTTGTCAAGATTGTAGATACACTGGGTCTGAATGAATTCGGCGCCTGCAGCAATCTTTTTGGCCAGTCTGGGGACCCGGATTTCAAACGGATCGGCAAATGGATTGGCAGCCGCCCCGACAAAGAGTTGGGGAGGACGATCGATATCGGCGCCACCCAGAAATTTTCCATCATCCCGCATGCGTCTGACCGTCTGAATCAGTTGCATGGAATCGATATCATGCACATTTTGCCCCTGGGCGCAGTCCCCGAAGCTTTGATGGTCGCCTGACAGGCAGAGAATATTATGAATGTCAAACGATGCCGCACCCAGGATATCGCTTTGGAGTGCAATCCGGTTCCGGTCCCGTGTCACCATCTGCAGAACCGGCTCCAGGCCCATCAGTTTCAACCGGATGCAGGCAGCCAGGCTGCACAGCCGGGTGACCGATGTCTGATTGTCCGTGACATTGATGGCATCGACATGGTTTTTGATCAAATGCGCTTTTTCTTCCAGATGTTTGGGGTTGCTGCCCCGTGGCGGTCCGACCTCGGATGTAACAGCCAGATGGCCTGCGGCCAGAATCTGTTCCAGTTTGCTGGGGGTTTTGGTTGTCATATCTGTACATCCTCCCTGACGACTTTTCGGGGTCCGCCGGCACGATCGGTGGACCAGTCCTTGATCGAGAAGAGTTTTTCATAATCATCCAGCCGGTTGAGTGCTTTCAGGCGATCCACGATCAACTGCCAGGCACAATCCACATCCTTGTTGATTTCACAGGCGCCTTTTGTTGAACCGCCGCAAGGACCATTCAGCAACCGTTTGGCACAGCGGGAAACCGGACAAATTCCGGCGGTGAAGGCCAGAATGCACTGACCGCAGGCCTGACAACGCTCGGTCCAGAGTCCCCGTTTTTCGGTAACCCCCAAAAAGCAGGTATTGACGCCCGGGTAAACGGGTTTGGACAGATATTTCTCGGCCATGAACTGAACCCCGACGCCGCACGCCAGGGAAACGACAGCGTCATAGCGGTCAATCCGATCCCGGATTTCCTCCAGATATTCGTGATCGCACTGACGTTCGAGCGTCACTTCATCGATCCGCATATCTTTTCCATTATTTAAAAAATACATTCTCAGGGCGGACGCCAGAATGCCAACTTCTTTTTTCCCACCGGCCTCGCAGACGGTAACACATTCGTTGCATCCCAGAATCAATACGTTTTGATAGGGTTTGATCTGTTCGATAATCTCTTCCATGGGTTTTTTGTCGGCTACAATCATGTGAAATCACCCTTTCTTCCGGTTCTGAACATCAATATGAAAAATACGAAAATGCCGAAATGGCGGGATGCCGGGATGCCGGGATGCCGATATACCGAAATTCCGGCATTTCGGCATATGGAAATTTCGCCATTCCGGAATTTATTTTACGCATCGATTCTATGCCGCCTGTTTCATGGCCAGTTTGATCGGGTTGGGTCCCAGATCACGGATTTTCTGATCCATTTCTCTGGCATATTCGGCAAAACGGGGGCCTTCGGCAGACGACAGGTTGAACATCCGGACCCTCTCCCCTCCGACGCCGACAACATCCAGAATTTTTTTGGCCTGTTCCACCCGCTTTCTGGCCCTGAAATTGCCGCTTGTGAAATGGCAGTCTCCCTCCATACATCCTACGGCATACACGCCATCCGCACCTTTTTCAAATGCCCGAAGGATGTGAATGACATCCACCTTGCCAGTGCAGGGCACACGGATGATTCTGATACTGGACGGATACTTGAGCCGCATCGAACCTGCCAGGTCCGCAGCCGTATACCCTCAATAATTGCAGCAAAATGCTACGATAACCGGTTCAAATTCTTGTGTCATAACACCCCCTCCAAAAGTGCATCCACCTTGCTGAGCAGTTGATCATCCTCATACCAGTTCAATTCGATTGCTTTGGCCGGGCATTCCGATGCACAGATGCCGCAGCCATGACACAGCGCCATATCGATTTCACTGACCCCTTCCGAATTGATCCGGGGGACTCCGTACGGGCAGGAGCGAACACAGATCAGGCAGGAAGCACACATATCGGCATTGACCTGCGCCGTCACCGCGGACAAGGTCAGGCTGTCCTGAGACAAAAATGTGGTGGCACGGGATGCGGCGGCCAGTGCCTGTGAAATCGTTTCCGACAGCAGCTTGGGGCTGTGCGCGGTGCCGCAGATAAAAACACCTTCTGTTGCCATGTCAACCGGCCGCAGCTTGACATGGGCCTCCAGAAAATACCCTTCGGCATTCCGGGCCAGCTTCATGATCGATGAAAGTTCTTCGGTATCGGTTGCGACCATACCTGCGCTCAATGCCAGAAGACCGGCATTCACGCGAAGCCTTCGATTCAGAATCGGATCGGTAAAGGTGACTTCGACACCATCGGATGTAAATTCAACGGTTGGCATGTCATCCGGGGTATATCTGAAAAACAGGATTCCCTGTTTTCTGGCTTCGGTGAAATAATCCTCCAGAAGTCCGTATGTCCGGATATCCCGATAGAGCACATAAATCTCGGCATCGGGATTGATGGCCCGGATATGCAGGGCGTTTTTGATGGCGCTCTGGCAGCAGATTCTGGAACAGTTGGGATTTTCATCGTTTCGGGATCCCACGCACTGGATCATGACCACACGGGACAGATCTGTCTCACCCGGGTCGCTCAGACGGCCTGCCAGCTCGACCTGGGTCATGACACGTGGATCCTGGCCGTATCCGAATTCTTTGGGGCGGTATTCGGTGGCTCCCGTGGCCAAAATCACGGCACCATGATCGATTTTTCGTTCATACATGCCCGGTCCAACCAGCACTTCTGTGGTGAAATTTCCCTTGAAGCCGGTGTGGCCCACAATCAGCGACTGGGTCAATACCTGAATGTTTGAATGGGACCGGGTTTTATCAACCAGATCGGTCAGATACGCCTGGATATCCGCGCCTTCGATGGTGTGGGTCAACCGTCTGGCCATGCCACCTAGCTCGGGTTCCTTTTCGACCAGCACCACCTCGAATCCCTGATCGGCCAGGCCCAGGGCTGCATTCATTCCGGCCGCACCACCTCCAACCACCAATGCCCGCTTGTTGACCGGTATCTGTTTTTCATGAAGCGGTCGCAGGGTTCCGGCCCGGGCGACGGCCATGCGCACCAGATCTTTGGCCTTTTCCGTTGCCAGATTCGGACTGTCGGAATGAATCCAGGAATCCTGATTCCGAATGTTGGCCATTTCAAAGAGATATTTGTTGAGTCCGCAGGCCTGAAGCGTGTCCATAAAAATGGCTTCATGCGTCTTGGGACTGCACGAGGCCACCACGATTCGATTGAGCTGCTTTTCCCGAATGATATCTTTCATCAAATCCTGGGCATCCTGTGAACAGGAAAAGAGATTCTGTCCGGCATACACCACGTTCGGGAGCCCGGATGCATAGGCCTGAACCGCCGGGACATCCACGACTCCGGCGATATTGATACCGCAGTTGCACACAAACACGCCGATTCGGGGTGTTTCACCCTCGACCTGAATTTCATCGGGAATCGTGACGGACCGGGTACAGGAATATCGGACCGGGGCCAGATTGGCGCCGGCGGCGCAGGCAGCGGCGCTGGCTTCGATAACGGATGAGGGAATGTCTTTGGGCCCCTGAAAAACCCCGCCCACATAGACACCGGGCCGGGAGGTTGCTACTGGTGAAAAGGGATGGGTGACTGCAAACCGGTATTTGTCCACATCCACGTTCAGGCGTTTGGCCAGGTCCACGGAGGACTGCGGAATCTGAAGACCGACAGACAGAACCACCATGTCAAACGTCTCCTTCAGAATAGCGCCTGCTTCGTCCAAATATCGGATGATCAGATTTCCGGTTCCGGGTTCTTCATCTATGGTGTGGATCCTGGACTTGACAAATCGAACACCGGCCTGATCTTTTGCCCGATTATAGTATTTTTCGTAATCCTTGCCAAAGGACCGGATATCCATATTGAAAACCACGCAGTCCAAGTCACCTCCCGAATGCTCCTTGGCGATCATGGATTCCTTGATGGCATACATGCAGCAAACCGAAGAGCAGTAACCGTTTCCACACCGGTTGACATCCCGCGATCCCACACACTGCAGCCAGGCAATCCGTTTGGGCTCGGTATGATCGGACAGCCTGACCAGATGGCCCATGGTCGGACCCGAAGCGCTTAAAATCCGTTCGAATTCGATACTGGTCATCACATTGGGGTTTTTCCCATAATGATAAAACTGCCGTAGCGATGTCGGATCAAACGTATCACTTCCAGTACACAGAACGACCGAACCAACGGGAATATTCCGGATCACGGGTTTCTGCTCATGGTCGACGGCACCAGCCAGACAGGCGCTTACGCACTGATAGCATTCGGAACAGATACCGCAGGCCATGCATCGGGATGCCTCTTTTTCGGAAGCCGCCTGATCATATCCCAGTTGAACCTCATTGAAGTTGGTGATTCGGATCGCTGAAGCCATATGTGGCATGGGTAAACGGGTGGCTTTTTCATACCCGTCCACAGGCACATCGGTCACAGGGGTCCAGTCGATTTCCCGGCCTTCCCGCAAATCCGCGCCCCGAATGAACCGGTCGATGGATATGGCCGCTTCTTTTCCGGCCTGAATGGCCTCGACAACCGTTTTGGGCCCGGTTACCGCATCGCCGCCGGAAAAAATGTCCGGATCTTTGGATTGAAGCGTGACGGGATCGACTGACATCGTGCCCCAGCCGGTCAATGTGCAGGCACATTCATCCGTCAGGCAGGCCCAATCGGATTCCTGTCCGATAGCCGGGATCACGGTATCCACTTCCAGAATAAAATTGGATCCCGCAACCGGAACCGGTTTACGCCTGCCGCTGGCATCGGGATCACCCAGTGCCATTTTGATACATTCCACGGCCGTAACCTTACCGGTTTCATCTCCGATAATGCGGACCGGATGGGTCAGACACATGATGTCAATACCTTCTTCCTCGCATTCCTCGATTTCCACCCGGCTGGCCGGCATTTCGTCCACACTTCGGCGGTAGATGATAAACGGCTTTTTTGACCCGGTTCGCAGCGCGGTCCGAACCGAATCCATGGCCACATTGCCGCCGCCGATCACGGCAACCCGTTCCCCGAGCTGAATCCGGTTGCCCAGGTTGACTTCCCGGAGAAACTCCACGCCTGGATAGACGCCTTCTAGTGATTCGCCTTCGATTCCCAGCCGTTTGCATTCATGAGCCCCGATGGCGACGAAAAACGCCTTGCAGCCATCGTCTCGAAGCTGGGCAATGGTGAAGTCTTTTCCAATTTCAACGCCGGTTTTGAACTGGACACCCATATCCTTGATGATCTGAATCTCGGCTTCGATGATATCCCGGGGAAGTCGATAGGCGGGAATGCCGACGGTCAACATGCCGCCCAGAACCGGCAGTTTTTCATATACGGTAACGGAATAGCCGTTCATGGCCAGATAATAGGCTGCAGTCAGTCCCGCAGGCCCGGCACCGATGACGGCTACCTTCTGAAGGTTGGCGTCTTTGATTTTGGGTATAAATGGTTTATCGCTTTTAAAATCAACATCTGCCAGAAACCGGTGGAGATACTGAATACTGAGCGGTTCATCGACCTGATTCCGGGTGCAGGCGCCTTCGCATGGATGATGGCATACGCGACCGCAGACACCGGGAAACGGATGAGCCTGCTTGAAGAGTTCCAGTGCTTCACGATATTTGCCGTCGTTGATCAGGGCGATGAATCCCTGAACACTGACATGGGCGGGACAGGTTGCCTTGCAGGGAGCGGTCCCCCGCTTGCTGATGGCATATGCGCCAGGTATGGCCTGGGCATACTGCTTGTACGCGGCTTTTCTAGAGTTGAGGGATTTGTTGTATTCGTCCGGAAGCGAAATCGGACACACCTTGGTGCATTCCCCACAACTGGTGCATTTGGAGATGTCAATGTAGCGGGGCGTCTGACTGACCCGTGCGGTAAAACTGCCCGGCTGTCCCTGAAGTTCAAGAAGCTGGGTTCTGGTCAATAATTCGATGTTCAAATGCCGGCCGACCTCGACCAGTTTGGGCGAGATCACTCACATGGCACAGTCGTTGGTGGGAAACGTTTTGTCGATCTGCGACATCATGCCCCCCACTGCCGCCGATTCCTCGACCAGATAGACATAATAGCCCGAGTTGGCCAGATCCAGTGCCGATTGCATTCCGGCAATGCCGGCTCCCACAACCATGACCGATCCAATTAATTCATGGTTTTGTTCCCCGGGCGGTCCGGATGTGTCTTCAGCCTGCTGAGCAACAGATTCCGTTTGCTTTTCCATGATGCGTTTCCTTTGGACTGATGATGAATTGGGAAATCAGAATGATTCAGAACCGTTCCAGAATATCGGGCAGTCTCTCCTCCCAACCGATGGTTGATATGCAGGCGCCGCTGAATCCCTCATCTTTTAACCGGGCCACCATTTCCGCAGCAATCAAAATACACTCCCGAACCTTGTCCGGGGCGCCCTGAATCCGCGAAATAAGTGTTTCCGGAATATGAATGTGTTCGACGTTGCGTGCCATATACCGGGCCATGCCGGCAGATTTCAGCAACAGTATGGTTGGAATGATGTGAACGGTCTTTCGGTCAATCCGGTTTAAAAATGGACCCAGATCCGAGAGATCAAATACAGGCGGTGTAATGAAAAACCGGACCCCCCGATGTTTTTTTTCCTGCAGTAATGACAGCTCCGTTTCCAACCCTTCACCTTTCAGATGGCTGTTGACGGTGGATCCAACCAGAAAATTTGGCGTCCCGGCCAGATCGATACCGGCCATATCCCGGCCTCCCGTCAGTTTCTGAACAGCCTCCAACAGTTCCAGAACCGTAATATCATTGACTGCTTTGGCCTCATGATGATCTCCGAATCTGGGGTCCGATCCGCTGACCGCCATGATCGTGGAAACGCCACATGCGGAGGCGGCCAGAAGATCTGCCTGAAGCGCCAGACGATTCCTGTCCCGGCAGCAAATCTGCATGACGGTTTCCATGCCTGCCTGCTGAAGGGCAATTGCGCCGCCAAGGGCACTCATTCGCATGACCGCATTGCTCATTTCCGGTATCAGGAACGCATCAACCCGCTCTTTGACCCGTCGGGCGTGTCTGACCATGGCAGAAATATCCGCGCCTTTGGGAGGTTCCATCTCGGCCAGCAACACAAATTCACCTTTCTCGATCTTGGACTTCAGATGCATCGGGCGCCTCCAAATTGGGATGAGATGAGGAATAAGAAAATAAACTAAAGATGATTCATATTTTTTGCCATTAATCATTAATCATTAATTTGGTCAAGTGTATATTTTTTAAAGACATATAATGATTGAACACCAATCAGCAAAACGTTTGAATCTGATTGAACAGGAGCGTTATGGAATACCGGGGCGAAAATAGAAAACGGAGAATTCAGGATCGGTCGTGACGGTTCAAACAAAAAAAGCGGAATGGCCGTTGGCAGGCATTCCGCTTTTTATCAATTCCAGCCCGCGCAAATCACCGGGCAGTCATTTGGTGAGAAAATTTATTTCCGTCCTGCATACTCCGCATAGGCAACGGCCACGGTTCGATACACCAGATGGGCCAGCTTGGAGAAGGGGAGATAGGCAAACAGGGAAAATACGAACATCAGATGAATGAAATACAGGGCATAGGACAGAAATGCCATACCGCCCAAACGGGTCATTTCAGTCAACATGCCCGTGACACCCAGACCAAAGGCCAGTCCGATCAGTGACCAGTCTTTATAGGTGGTGGCCTGATCTTTTCGGGCCAGCCGGGTTTTGATCATGAGGCCAGAGCCAATAACCAGAGCGATACCACTGATGTTGGCGAGCCACTTGACCGGATTCAACTGGGAATAGGGGCCATGAATCTGGAAAATGTAAAGAACGACAAAGAAGATGGATGTGACGATAAACAGCCCGACGAAGCCGTAAAACACCATCATGTGAGCCGTGGCCCGATCCTTGTTTTCGCCACATTCGTTGAATTTGTCATGACGAAGAATCGTGGGAATGACCTTGATCAGGGCTTGAATAAAGCCTTTGGGATCAATGGTCTTTTTGTTGGTTTTCCCTTCCAGAAGTGCATTGGCATGAATGTCTGCAATAAAGCGTTTTAAGCCCAGCGCAAAAATGACCACGGCCCAGATGGACAGGGGAACCATGACCAGATCCACCAGCCAGGTGGAAAAGAAATGGGAGTGAACGATCTCTGTTCCTTCGGGCGTAAAATCCAGAAGACCGGTGATCAGCCCCAGAACCACAAAGATCACGGCTGGAATGGCCAGAAGAATGGGCAGTTTCTTTGGATCGTTGACCGCCTTGCCCAATGCCTTTGGAATGGCATATTCGGTGATGGCATAGGCTCTTACTGCAGCCAGTACATCGCCGGGTTTGGCCCCTCTGGGACATTTGGTGGAGCAGTCGCCACAGTTATGGCAAAGCCAGATATCGGCGCTGCCAACCAGTTTGTCTTTCAGTCCCCAGGATGTGGCAATCATTTCTTTTCTGGGAAAGGGCCGGGTGTCAGGGGAAATGGGGCAAACCACTCCGCAGGTGGCACACTGGTAACATTTCTTGACATCTGCTCCGCCCAGTTCGATCACATCCTTGATAAACCCAAGATCAGGCTCAATACGGTACGCATCAGCCATAGGTTATCCTCCTCACATCATCGGTTTGGCTGACAGGCGTATGCCTGCCAGCCGGAATTGAATTAGAAACCCTTGAACGGGTTGGGCCCAAGCGCTTCGATCTGTGCCGCAAAATCATCAATAATTTTTGGCAACTTGTCAAATTCGTCAATGGCAATTTCATACTGGGTCACCCGTTCGACTTCAAGCGCCAGACTGACAAGGGCTTCACCAATTTTTTTCATCCGAATGCCGGCCAGTTCGCTGCCTTTGACAAAATGGCACTGGTAGTCATCACCATGTTTGCAGCCCAACAGGAATGCACCATCCATACCTTTTGACAGCGCATCCTTGATCCAGATAACGTTGACCGATCCCAGACACCGGACCGGAATGATCCGGATATTGGGTGAATAGGTGCAGCGGTGAAGGCCGGCCATGTCCAGTGCCGGGTACGCATCATTTTCGCAGACCAGAACCAGAATTCGCATCGGTGGTTCATCATAGTCATCTGCTGTCGGAACACCAATCGCTTTGACCATGGACCCGATGGTGTCGATGTTGTAATCGGCAAATCCGATGATTCGTTCCGGACAGGCGCCCATGCACGTTCCGCATCGGCGGCACCGGGTCGGGTTGGGCTTTGGGGTACCTTTTTCATCGTCATCCAGGGCACCGAACGGACATTCTTCCGTGCAGCGCTTACACTGGGTGCAACGGGCAAAGAAGAAATCCGGGAATGTCATATCCCCATACCGTGGATGAACCGAAACACCGCGATTGGCGGATTCCAGACACTGAATAGCCTTGAGTGCGGCGCCGGATGCGTCCTCTATGGATTCTTCCATGGTCAGACTCCGGCGAATGGCGCCAGCCGCATAGATGCCGGTTCGCTGGGTTTCGTAGGGAAAGCAGATGAAATTGGTATCGGCATACTGATTGAATATGGCGTTATCCCGGAATCCCGGGCCCTGGCGATAGGCCAAGTTGATGACCGGATCATCCGCAGTGACCGGAACCATGCCGGTTGCCAGCACCACCATATCGGCATTGATCTGAATTTTTTCACCCAACAGCGTATTGTCGGCTTCCACAATCAGACCTGCCCCGTTTTGGGAAACGCTGACCACTTCACCCTTGGTCATAAAAATGCCGGGATCCTGCTGCAGGCTTTTGTAGAAATATTCCTGAAGGCCCGGCGTGCGCATATGCTGATAAATCACATAGGCTTTGGCATTGGGATTGTCTTCCCGGACATATTTTGCCTGCTTCAGAGAAACCAGGCTGGTGACCGACCCGGTATATTCAAAATCGCTGTCATCACCTTTGCCGGGACTTTGGACAAACACAACGGATTCAACAGCTTTTCCATCCGAGGGACGGATAATTTTTCCGTTTGCGGCCAACTGCTCAAACTGATGATTGGTGACCACATCGACAATTGCGCCATACCCCAGATGATCGAATTCACCTGCGACGGGTTCATAGGGCCGCCACCCGGCCGCCAGAACAACAGCGCCAAATTTTTCGCCATTCGGGTCCAGGGTTAGAATGTCGTTTTTTCCGGTGTTGTATTCCTTATAAATTTCAAACAGCTTATCTTTATCGTATTCTTTGCCGCTGGCATCCACTTTCATCTCGGGTGGAAGCGGAAAGGGAACATCAAATTCAATGGCTTCACCCGGTTTCTTCAGGGATACGGTAAAGTCTCCGGGCTGGCCAGCGATCCGGGCCACGACGGTCTCGGTTTTTACCGAAATGCCGGGATAAGACTGAAGCTCTTTGATCTTATCTGCAATGATCGGCGCTGTCAGTTGGGTATAAGGAGCATTCAGTGGAAGCTGTTTGCGGATTTTGGCAGCATAACCACCCAGTTGGGCTTCTTTTTCGACAATGGTCACTTCAAAACCGGCCTTGGCCGCGTCAAGCGCCGCCGATATGCCGGTGATACCACCGCCGATGACCAGAATTTTACGTGTGAAATTTTCCAGTTTATACGCTTCTGGAAGTTTAACCTTTTTCAGTTTTTCCATGCTCATCTTCAGGTAATCTTCTGCCATCATCTGAACATGATCGATTTCTTGGCCTTTGGTTGAGGGATGGGACCACACCACCTGTTCTCTCAGGTTGACACGGTCCACATAACATCCGTCAAACCGGAATGTATCAAAATTCACGCGTTTAGAACAGGCTGCAATCGCTATGGTGTTGATCCCGTCTTTTTCAATTCCCTGCTTGATCAGCTCAACACCCTCTTTTCCACAGAGAAACGGATGGGACTTGGTTTTAAAGCCCTCATCCTCGGCCACTTCAACCAATTGGTCAATGTTCAGGGCATCGCCGATTCCGCAGCCACTGCAGATAAATACGCCTAATTTTTTGCTCATTGATGACCTCCTACCGTCTTACCAGGGTTTGAATGGCCTTGAGGGCCATGCCCGTCGCATTCTGATTGGATGATACCACGTCCGCGGGTTTGTTGGCACAGCCCGCGGCGAACATGCCGCCTTTGCTGAAGTCGTTTACGATAAATCCATCCTCTGTCAGCGTCAAATCCGCGGGAAGCTTGTTAATAGCGGCAGACGGCTGCATTCCGGTTGCCAGAATCACCATCTCGGCAGACTGATGAATTTTTTCGCCGGTAACGGCATTCTCGGCAACCACCGTAATGTTTCGGGATGCTGAATCTTCGGAAACTTCAGCAACTTTTCCCTTTATAAAAATAACATTCGGGTCCTGTTTGATTTTTTGATAAAAATTTTCATATTTGTATCCCGGAGCCCGAAGATCAATGTAGAAAATGTATATTTTGGCATCCGGATACTGTTCCCGGATATAGGTGACATGTTTCAGGGACGCCATGCAACAGATGTAAGAGCAGTATGGCAGGTGATTTTCATCCCGCGACCCGGCACACTGAACAAAAGCGAAACTGGCAGGGGCTTTCTGGTCGGACGGTCTCATAATTTTGCCTTCGGTCGGTCCGGTGGTGGACGCCATCCGTTCAAACATCATGTTGGTGATGATGTTTGAATACCGGCCAAATCCCAGATTGTCGATTTTGGAGGCGTCATATGGAACCCATCCGGTCGCCCAGACAACCGCTCCAACTTTCAGGCTGATGGTTTTGGGTGCCATTTCCAGATCAATGGCATCGTATTTACAGGCTTCCTTGGCTTTTTTGGCATCTTCTGTCCCGATGATTCGGGGAGACAAAACAAACCGGGCAGGGAAAGCCATATCGTTTGGCAGATAAGCACCCTTGGTTTTGTTCATCCCAAAATTAAAATCATTGGGGATTTCACTCTGGCAGGCTTTGGCGCACTCACCGCAGCATGTGCAATTTTCATTGACATACCGGGGACTGATGCGAATGCTGGCGGTATAGTCACCGGCAGTGCCTTCAATTTTATCCACCTCGGCAAGCGTCAGAACCTTGATTCGGGGATTGTCCTTGATTCGTCGAAAGTTGATTTCCAAGCCGCAGGAAGGTGGACACAGTTTGGGGAAATATTGGTTCAACTGTGATACCCGTCCGCCCAGATACGGATTTTTCTCGACCAGAAACACCTCGTACCCCACTTCGGCAGCCTCGATGGCAGTGGTCAGCCCGCTGATCCCGCCTCCGACTACCAGAATGCTTCCGCTTGCAGGAGCTGCTTTGTCTGCTGTCATGCTATCCCTCCGTGCATATAATCGTTATGAGTTATGAGTTATGAGTTTAGCGATTCATGTGTTAAGTTTTACGTGTTAAGTTTTAAGTCAGTATCATGTTGTGACCGTTCAATTATGAGCTGAAGTGGTTGTCCATCCGTGGAGAGTGAAAAAACTTAAAACTTAAAACCTAAAACCTAAAACCGGAGAATGAATGAAAAAAACCTCCAGACGCCAAAACGGCGCCTGGAGGTAGTCTGTACAGTTCAAGCGGTTACATCAAAAATAATTCCCGGAATCATGCATCCGCGATCAACTTGATGTAATCTTTCTTGAAAACATCCCATTTTCCGGCGGCTGGATCATACTTGGAGTTGACAAAGCAGAACCAGTTGGCATCATCCTGGCCCGGATAGTCGGCCTGATAGTAGAAGCCGGGATAACGGGTTTCTTTTCGGAACTGGATGTGTCGCAGATGCGCTTCCACCGTCCAGATCCGGTGATAGATTTCCCATGCTCTCATCAGTTCATGCAGGTCACCGGCGCCCAGTTTTTCACAGTCTTCGCGCATGGTGGCCAGCATATCCATGATGATTTCCAGGTTTTTGGAGCTGGTCTGATAGTATGTGGCTGTACCCGCACCATATTCATGGGTTGCCTTCATCAGACGCAGTGCCATGCCGGAGGGTTTGACATAGTTGGGGTTGATATCGACTGCCGTGGTATATGCGCAGTTATCCAGATAGGTCCGGACCGGTTTGTAAATCAGGTCAACCAGTTCGGTTTTGCTCTGTTTCAATGCCGGTTTGAAATCGGCATGATCCCGAACAAACTTCACCATTTCCTTGGCAACCATACGGCCTTCTGCATGGGAGCCGGAGGAGAACTTGTGGCCGGAGCAGCCCACGCCGTCACCGGAAGTGAACAGACCCACAACCGTAGTCATCCGGTTATAAACCTTGCCCTTGTCGCCCCATTTGTAAGCGGCCGGTACCCAGTCAAAATCCGGTCCGGAAACCCACATGCCGCAGCAGCCGGAGTGGGAACCCAGCAAATAGGGTTCGGTCGGCATGACTTCGGAGTTTTTCTTTTCGGGCTCGGTGTTGGTGGCGCACCACAGATTGGCTTGGCCGCAGGTCATATCCAGGAAGTCTTCCCATGCTTCGGACTCAAGATGTTTAAGCTCTTTTTTGTCCATGGTTTTACCCAGGGTATCCAGTGCGGTGACCGTATCCATGATGATGGGGCCACGACCGGCTTTCATTTCAGCCAGCATCAGATGGTTACGCAGACAGGTTGGTGTAACCGCTGCGGTGCCATACGGCGCATATTTCTGGAGCTCTGCCTTGGCAGCATCGCTGGCGGCAAAATTTTCGCCCAGACCATTCAGGGTTTTGGCTTTGAACAGAAGGAACCATGCACCAACCGGGCCGTAACCATCTTTGAAACGGGCCGGGGTGAAACGGTTTTCCATCATGGAGAGTTCTGCACCGACTTTCATGGCCATGGTGTAGGTGGAGCCTGCATTCCATACCGGATACCATGCACGGCCTTTGCCTTCGCCGACCGAACGGGGCATATAGATATTGACCGCGCCACCACAGGCTACCATGATGGTTTTGGCTTTGATGATAAAGACTTTGTTTTCACGAACCGAGAAACCGACAGCACCGGCTATCTGATTGGCATTGTTGGCATCCAGAAGCAACTCGACAATAAACACGCGCTCCAGAATGTTATCCATTCCCAGGGCTTTTTTGGCAGCTTCGGCAACGACTCTTTTGTACGATTCGCCATTGATCATGATCTGCCATTTTCCGGTACGAACAGGTTTTGCACCGGCTTTCAGGGTTCCCATTTTCTGGCCTTTTTTACCATCCAGTGTTTTACCGGCTTCGTCTTTTTTCCAAACCGGAAGACCCCATTCCTCAAATAAATGGACAGAGTCATCAACATGGCAGCCAAGGTCAAAGATCAGGTCTTCACGAACCAGACCCATCAGGTCGTTTCGGACCATGCGGACATAATCTTCAGGTGCATTTTCACCAACATAGGTATTAATGGCGGAAAGACCCTGTGCAACCGCGCCACTTCTTTCCATGGCCGCTTTGTCGCAGAGCAGAATTTTCATGTCATCGGAAGCCCATTTTTTGACTTCAAACGCCGTACCGCAGGCCGCCATACCGCCGCCCACGATCAAGATATCAACTTCGCGCTCATCGACTTCCGGATCTCTTACGGCCTTGGTCTCTCCCAAAGGTTTATTTGGTAATGCCATATGCTATCCTCCTTAATATATGATTCAAGTAACTGTTAAACGATAATGGAAATAACCGGATCTATGAATTACGCAAGTTTGGGTCTTGGCATCTGCTTGCCGTCTGCTTCCTCTGTTGACAGAAGCGGACTATCGAGATCTTTGCCTTTCAATGCGGAATAGGCGTTTGCTTCGCCTTCTGGCGTGGTGCGGATGGGGAACTTGAATCGTTTGATGAGTCCGTTGCGGAATTTGCAGGTCCACATGACGTCTTCTGAGCTCATCATTGGCATGATGCTGCTTCCCAGCGGTACAAAGTCAGAATAACCGCGGACTTCGATGGCTTGGGTGGGACATATTTTTACACAGGAAAAGCATTCCCAGCACTGATCAGGTTCCTGGTTGTACGCTTTCATGGCGGTTGTGTCCAAAACCATGAGATCATTCGGGCAAATGTACATACATGCGGTTTTATCGCCGCCTTTGCAACCATCACATTTTTCAGCAATTACATAGCTTGGCATTTATAATACCTCCTGTTATCTTGGCTGTGAAGTAAATTCGTGACTTACCACTTGAATACACAAACGGGGCTTTAGCGGATTATGAAACACCTCCCTTCATAACGTGGGGGCCATTATATTTGGCCTGTTGATGGCATGATGAATACTGAAAACCGGTAATCGAGAGATTGTATAAATGATTATACATTTTCCTGAAGACATAAGACGGAACGATTAAAAAACAGTTATTTCAACCGTCAAAAGCTTTTGTCAAAAATTACGACATGATGAAAATATTACTATAAGGTTTCATGAATATCATCCCCTTTTTTTCTTGTCAAGAATCATTTTATCAGGTGAATGTGTATTGAGGCCGTTGGCTTCCATGGCATTTTGAAGAATATTCATGCCGGTATAGATATAATGAAGGCCGGATGTCATGGTAAATAGAGCCGCAACCCAGTAACAAAGCATTTTGATTCCATACAGATCTCTTCCCGGGCTCAGGAGGGTAAAAAAAATGGTAAAAAGCTGAGCAAAGGTTGTCATTTTGCTGATCATGCTGGGGTTGATTTCCACCTTGATATTTTTGATGGTTAAGATAGCAATTCCCAGAACGATCACGACATCCCGACTGATGACAATGACGGTTAACCATGCAGGTGCGATTTTCAGAACCGCCAGGCTGATAAATGCAGCAATCAATAACAGTTTATCTGCTATCGGATCAAGATATGCGCCCAGCTCGGTTCGCTGATTGTAACACCTGGCGATAAATCCATCCAGGCCATCGCTGATACTTGCGATTCCAAATATCACCAGTGCCAGAAGATAGAGGTCTTTCAGAAGCAGAATGACAAACAAAGGTGTCAGCAGAATCCGTAAAATGGTGATGGCGTTTGGAATATTGATGGTGCTAGTCTCTTACTGTTTTGGGGTAATGGTCAATATCAAGCCTGTCGTGGATATTTCTTTGACAGTCACTGTAAATCCATCAAACACTTTTGTCATCAGCGCGTCGGCCAACTGTTGAGAACTCCCCTGAAAGTCGACACCCAATATCGCGACATCGGGCTTCATTTCCTTGACAATCAGGGTTTTGACGCCGGTCGCAGAATTCAGCGTTTTTCGAAACGCGGCATAATACTTGAATTGGCTTACGCCTTCAATCGTAACATCAATCATGGAAAAGTTTTTGGATGATCGGCTACCGCCACTTTGCAGCAGCTTCACCAATTCATTGCCGGCCTGATGTCCAAGTATTCTCAACATCTGTTCAATTGCTTCTTTTTCATCTGGATGGGTTGCCGTGGCTGTCTGAACAGCCGAGCCGATTTCTTTTCCGGTTTTGGGCCGAATAACGCGAATTTTCAATAGCCCTTTGCTGACCGACATGCCGGACTCGGTTGGGCCCGGCTGCACGACGGCTTTTCCAATGGCAATATATTCGGCATTCAGACTGGCGCCCACTTCGGCCAAGGCTGAGAGATCCGGTTCAACGGATTGCCGTATGGATGCAAAAACCGGATCGGATCCCTGTCCATGATGAACGATTAAAAATCCTTTTTCAGACAGGCTGGCGGCCAACGCATCCTCAACTGTCATCTGACCTGTCGCGGAGGCCCCCCACCAGAAAACAGGATCGGTTTTACCCGGTATCTGCTCGGCAATCATCAATAGAATGGATGTCTGATTTTTTCGGGCTTCTGAAACGCCTAAGTTTTCCAGTTGTTTTTGAACATCGCTGATCGACACGCCTGCCCGGATCATGACCCGATAATATTCTCCGGTACGACCTTCGGTCAATACCCGATAACCTTGAATAAACTGATTGGCCTTTGAGACCAGATTTTCATTCAATGCCTGAAAACCTGCAATGGCCGCTTCGCTTGAATACATATCAGAAATCAGGCGGTCAATGACGGTCATCAATGCAACCTGTATAGCGTTTTCCCGCGATTCAGCCAGCTTTCCTCCCTGAATTTTGGCGGTTCCAATCGAATCCATCATTTTAAGCTCAGGTTGTGTATCCGTACCCAAACAGGGAGATACCAGTATTGATCCCAAAATAAAAATCCATGCCGTGAATAATGAAATCGTCTTCATTGTTCGAATCATCCAAGTTAAGCGTGGCCCGTTTACGGGGCTAAAATGAATACAGGTCAATTTTTTCGTTTAACAGCATAATCCGCAATTTTCAACAGAATATCCCGGCTGGGTGAGTCATTAAACGACATCATGGCAGTTTTGGCTGCCAGTATATGAACATCGGCACAGTGATGCGTGTAGGTGATCGAACCATATTGATCGAGTAGCGCAACCAGATGCTGAAATTCATCTTCTGAAAAACTGGGGTTAAGAATGATTTGAATCATCGCAGACCGGTCAATCGGCGAAGCAGAATTGAGAGCATGAATCACCGGAAGCGTCAGCTTGCCTTCCCGTAAATCCGCACCGCAAATCTTTCCAAGCGTCTGGCTGTCCTGGGTATAATCCAGAAGATCATCGGCCATCTGAAAAGCCATTCCCAGATGATAACCATAATCAGCCAGGGCTTTTTCCATGGATTCCGGAGCATTTGCCAAAAACGCACTGACCCGGCAGGCTCCCTGAAAGAGCACAGCGGTCTTGCGGCGGATGACATCCCGGTATTCTGATTCGGAAAGCGTGATGTCACCTTTTTTTTGAATCTGGTGAATTTCTCCCTGAGCCATGTTTTCAGTAATTTCCGCAATGGATCGAATGATGCGCATATCATTGGTTCGGGATGCGATGGAGAGGGCCCGGGCCAAAAGAAAATCACCTGTCAAAACAGCGGATTCTCTACCCCACACCGTATGTGCAGCAGGTTGTCCCCGCCGTTTCTGTGCATCATCCACCAGATCGTCGTGCAGAAGTGTGGCCACATGCAGATATTCAAAAATAATGGAAAACGTTGCGGCATAATCACCTCGGTATCCGCACATCCTGGCACACAAGACCATCAGTAAAGGTCGAAGCCGTTTACCGCCGCTGAAAAGAATATGTCCCGCGACCTTGGACACAAAATTCACTTCCGTGGTCAAATTGGCCGTCAGCGCACCTTCAATATCGGCAAGGTCGGTATGGACAGCCTGCAGAATCTGATTCTTCAGACCATTCATTCAGGTTCTCCAATCAGATCGTATTCCAGCGTATCTATAATTCGGACCCGGATCCTCTTTCCGATCGAAAGCCCTTGTCCCGTCACATAGGTAATGCCATCCACTTCCGGAGCCTGAAACCAGGTTCTGCCCATATACAGATTGCTTTCATTCCGGCTTTCGATCAGAACATCGACTGTTTTTTCCAGCCAGGCTTCCTGGTGTTTTCGAGCGATATCCACTTGAAGGGACATCAGCCTGTCCCGTCGATAGTTGGCGGTCCGGGTGTTAACATGGTTTAACAGTCGACTCGATGGCAGATCCGGGGCATTCGAATACGTGAATACGCCCAGATGATGAAATTTCATCTCTTGAACAAAGGATTTCAGGATTTTGAAATCGTCCTTTGTTTCTCCGGGAAAACCGACGATCAAGGTGGTTCTGAAGCAGGCTTCCGGAATGCGGTTCCGGATCCGTTCAACGAGCCGAATCAGATCGTCCCGGCCATAATGGCGTCCCATCCGATGGAGAATCCGATCACTGGCGTGCTGAACCGGAAGATCGAAGTAAGAACAGATGGTTTCATGCTCGGCGACGGCATCGATAATCTCATCCGTGATGCTTTCCGGATGTCCATACAGCATTCGTATCCAAATATCATCCGACAATTTAGCCAATTGACGCAGCAATTGGGTCAAATCAGCGGAATACGTCAAATCCGTACCATACGCGGTGGTATCCTGGGCCACCAGAACCAGTTCGTGAACTCCGGTGTCAATCAGATTTCGGGCTTCTGCTACGATATCCTCAATCGGACGACTTTTCTGCCTGCCTCTCAGCTTGGGAATGATGCAATAGGTGCAATGTCGGCTACACCCTTCCGCAATTTTCAGATAGGCCATATGGGGAGATGTCAGATGACGGGGCGTGCCAGGCGAAATGGCGGATATGGCATCCGGATCGGGAAAAAGGCATCTTGAAGTTGTGGTTGCCGGCTGAATCACATCAAGGATGTGCTCAAAACCACCGGTTCCCAGCCATAGATCCACTTCAGGCATGGATTCGGTCAGTGATTCCCGATATCGCTCGGGAAGACAGCCAGCCACAATCAGTTTATGGCAGGGGCCGTTCTGTTTCCAGGCCGCCAGTTCCAGAATGGTGTCAATGGATTCATTGACAGCGGCTTCAATAAATCCGCATGTGTTGACAATGATAACATCGGCAGAATCCGGCTCTGAAACCAGACGCCATCCGGCACCCTGAACCCGGCCCATCATGATTTCGCTGTCCACCTGATTCCGGGCACAACCCAAACTGACAAGATGAATGTTCATGGCGCTGTTTTAAACCCGTCTGATGCAATCTGGGTCAGTGATCCGTCCGAATTTTGAACTACCATCAGGCTATCCACCCCTTTCATGTGACTGATCCGCTTCATTCCCTCTTCCGGTCCCATGACCATCAAACCGGTTGCCAGACCATCAGCCAGGGTGCAGGTTTCCGCCAGGACCGATACGCTGACAACGCCGTTTGAAATCGGATATCCGGTCCTGGGGTCGAAAATATGGGAATACTGTCGTCCATCGACTTCAATATAGTTGCGATAGTCGCCGCTGGTAGCCATGGCACGGTCGCGCATTTCCACAACGGCATAGACCTGTTTCAGTGGCGCATGTTTTTCCGGCATGTTGATGCCTACCCGCCAGAGTTGTCCCTTTTTCTTTTCACCGGCGGCATAGACTTCACCGCCGATTTCAACCAGAAATCGGTTGATGTCGTTGGATTTCAGGACAGCGGAAACCCTGTCCACGCCATATCCTTTGGCAATCGAACTCAAGTCCAGATTCAGGGGAATCCTCGCTTTTTGAATATGCCGGTTGTCAGAAAACAAGATATGGCGGAATCCGACATCTTTCAGCAACGCCTGAATATCTGATGAATCGGGTATGTGCCTGGGGTTGCCCGTGTTGAATCCCCACAGTTTGATCAGGGGAAATATGGTCCCATCCCATGCCCCCTCCGTCAGATCAAAAACCATTCGGGAAACACGGAGTACTTCCTGAAAGCGTCCGGATATCTCGAACGGTTCATTCAGAACATTCAGCGAATTGAAGCGGCTGATTTCACTGTCCGGAATATGAACCGACATGCTTTGATTCACCGCAGCCAGTTCGGTCTCTATGGCGTTCCGGATGGTTGATTGACGGGTCCAGAAATCAGCCATGACGGTTATATGCCAGGTTGTTCCCATGGTCCTGCCGGACAACTTCATCTCGGTTTTCAAATCACAGCCAACCAGAAATCCGATGAAAGCCGTCAGACAGAGTCCCAATTTCCAACCGAATATGCGAGACAGTCTTTTCGTTCTGTAACGATAACTCAGCATATTCTGGGCAACTGCTCTCCTGTCAGCATATCCACAATCCGTATTCCACCGATACGGGTCTGCATCAGCACGCGACCGGGATGATCGGAAATGACCTCACCGATGATACAGGCATTTTTTCCGGCAGAATTTTGTTTGACGACAGCCAGAACATCCGTCACACGCTCAGGCCGTACAAACGCGATCAGTTTTCCTTCGTTGGCCACATACAGCGGATCGAATCCCAACAGTTCACATAAGCCGGCGACTTCGTTGCGAACCGGAATATGATCTTCAATGATTCGAATTCCAACCTGTGATTGATCTGCGATTTCGTTCAAAGTTGTCCCCAAACCGCCCCGCGTCGGATCCCGAAGCACATGAATATCCCGGTCCACTGCCAGCATCTCTTGAACCAGATGATTCAGACAAGCGGTGTCGCTTTGAATCGAATGGTCAAAAACCAGTCCTTCACGTTGGGTCAGAATGGTCATGCCGTGGTCTGCGATGGTTCCACTCAGAATGATTTGATCTCCCGGATGCGCACGATGTGCGCCGATATCGACACCATACGGAATCAGGCCGATTCCGGATGTGTTGATAAAAATACGGTCTGCTGCCCCTTTGGGAACCACCTTGGTGTCTCCGGTGACGATACACACGTCGGCAATTTTGGCGGATAGTGCCATTTGATTCAGGATGATTTCAAGGTCATGAATCGGAAATCCTTCCTCGATAATCAGACCGACGCTTAAGGCGAATGGTGATGCCCCGCACATGGCCAGATCATTGACGGTCCCGTTCACAGCCAGATCGCCGATGTTGCCGCCAGGGAAAAAAATGGGGTCCACGACATAGCTGTCTGTTGAAAAAGCAATCCGTTCATTCCCCAGCGTCATGATGGCCCCGTCATGAAGTTGATTCAGAATGGGATTCTGAAACAGGGGCAGCATCAGGCCAGAAATCAAGTCATGGGAAGTTCGCCCGCCGCTGCCATGATCCAGCAAAATTTTATCTGGTTTCATAGATGCAGACATATGTGATGTGGTTTGTTATTGGTTTCATTCTTGGTTGTTAGATTGTAGAACATATTAAAGATGACAGGGTCTGTCAAATTGAATCATCAGAGAAAACCTGAAATACCATAAAAGCGGTCTTGGAGCCACTATCCGTGAATGAATCTCATTCATTCACGGATAGTGGTTTGCCGTGACATTCTTTTAACTTCAGTCTGTACAAGTGGCGCGTTTCGTTTCATTTTTGACAATATGATGGGTTTTGGCTATTGTGATGGAGCAAAAAAAGTCAATGTTTAACATGAATTGATAGGTTTCAGGAATGGGGTGTAAAAACAGGATGGCAGTCGAGACAGGTCTTGAACGTTTGATTGGCGGTCCCACAGGGCCGTTGGCGGGAAAGCGGTTGGGTCTTTTGTGCAACCCCGCATCGGTGAGCAGTCGGTTGAGGCATGCCAGTCGGCTCATCCAGCAACGGTTTCCCGGACAATTGAAAGCACTGTTTTCACCGCAGCATGGTTTTTTTGCAGAAAAACAGGACAATATGGTCGAGTCCGATCATATGCGTGCGCCGCATTCCAATCTTCCGGTATATAGTCTCTATGGAAAAACGCGAATTCCCACACCGGAGATGCTGGATAATATCGATATTCTGGTTGTGGATATTCAGGATGTGGGAACCCGTGTCTATACCTTTATATATACCCTCTCTTACTGCATGGAAACAGCGGCCAAATGCGGAAAACAGATTCTGGTGCTGGACCGGCCCAATCCCATTGGGGGTGTTCTGATCGAAGGCAACTGCATTCAGTCGAATTGTACCTCTTTTGTCGGTCGATTTCCCATTCCCATGCGGCATGGGATGACCATCGGAGAACTGGCTCACCTGTTCAACCAGGCGTTTGGAATCGGCTGTAATCTCGATGTTGTCAGAATGCAGGGATGGAGACGGGAAATGCGATTTGAGGACACGGGGCTTCCGTGGGTAGCCCCCTCGCCAAACATGCCAACCCCTGCAACGGCATTGGTGTATCCCGGTCAGGTCATCTGGGAAGGAACCAATATTTCGGAAGGCCGGGGAACAACTCAGCCATTTGAAATTTTTGGCGCTCCGTTTATTGACCCCGGAAAAATTCAGGCGGCTGTCAATCCAGTAGAACGGGATGGATTTGTTTTGCGTGAACTGGCGTTTGAACCGATTTCTAACAAATGGCAGGGGCAGCTCTGCCAGGGATTTCAGATTCATGTCACAGATCCGGATCGATATCGTCCCTATGAAACCAGCCTTCGGATATTGCAGGCCATCCTGCGTGTACATTCGGGGTTTTTCAACTGGAAGTCGCCACCTTATGAGTATGAACAGCATCGACTTCCGATCGATTTGATCATTGGGAATGAGGAAATTCGAAAAAGAATTCAGCGACTGGATGATATGGATGATATCGTGAACTCCTGGTTGACGGACCTGGCTGAATTTGATGCGCTGCGACAGAAGTATTTGCTTTATCCCATTCCCTGAAAGGGGCCCTACCTCAAAATGAGGTGGCTATGGCTCATGGCGGATAGATACCATAAGGGGGTGGATGAATCGGATATCCCCAATATCCGCGATAATACCCATGTGGAGGCAGCGCATAACGTGATACTCTCCGTTCATAAGTGACGCTTGGAATCTGATTCCCTTTTGAGTGCATACACTGCTGATAGGCTATATCATAACGCCGCTGAACATCATGTCCGGATATTTGTGCCTGGTTCTCAGCGCCGGCAGTGCCTAAAATCAATCCGCCTGCGGCGCCAATTCCAGCGCCAGCTCCCACGTTTCCTGAAGCAGAACCAATAATAGCTCCCAAACCCGCACCCAAAAGAGTCCCGATCGCAGCACCGCTTACCCTGTTCTGATTAACCGTATCATTTGCCTGCCATTCAGTCTGGCTTGAAGCCCATTCCCTGCATGCATAGTCATCTGCCTGAAATATTTCAAACGATTTCCCCGGAGGTGGTAAAACCATAACGCTTGGACCAGGCGGTATGGTCGCACACCCGAACATCATAACAAGCGGTATAATTATCAATAATATTCGAATGTTGATCATTGCTTTATTCCTTATTTGTCGGTTGGAGATGCTGTTATTTCTGGAACCACTTTCATCCATCCATATGGACAGTCTTTCACATAAGGATAATACCCTTTTGGGTTTTCGCAATAATACCAATAGGATGATGTTTCAAGCGGCGCCGGTTGGACAATTACACGATTGACTGGATGAATAACGGAAAAATCAAAAATTTTTTCATAACCGAAATGGTCCGTCAATTTCTGTAAGGAGACCTTATGAGAATATAAGCAAATAAAATGCCATGTATTAAATCAGAATGGATAGACTGTGGTTCTCTCATCATGACAGTCCCGATCCGGCATTGGGATTCTAAAGATACCATCAAATTGTCGTTGATTCAGACAGTTGTCAGAATCACAAAATGTAAAACGATAACAAACGCAACAATTATCAACGTTCCGACTGAATAAAATGTATCCACAACTGGATATTTATTACCATTATGGCTGTCGATCCACAGCCGAAACCCAAAGCGTATAGAAAGATTCCGGTTATGCCAGGTAAGTTTTTGACAAAATCATCGGGCTTGGATAATAAATGGTGCATGATCTTTCATGCTTTTTAGGTTTTACGAAAGGGGAAAAGTCATGATCGAGATAGATTCGACATCAGTTGTTATAATTCATTATGTGTAGACACGGGTCTATAATTGGGGAGACATGTGATTGACTGACGATTCAGGCCGTTGGAAACGGATGCGGTTCAAACAGAACAAGGTATGGGTGGCAGTGGATGAAAACGACATGCCGAACCTCGAAAATGGAAAAGCCCTGATTAAATATCGGCTGGATCAGGAATACAGCTACCGGGTGCATTCGAAAAACATTTTGCAGGACTCGATTGAAGGGAATATTGAATCATGCCGCCCAAAGGAGGTCAACTTCAATTCACCATCGGACGCGGAAACGAATTCGAATCAAGCCGTCGTTACGATATATACCGATGGGGCATCGAGTGGAAATCCCGGACCATCCGGAATTGGTATTGTGATGGAATACAAAGGGCAGAAAAAGGAATTTTCACACTATATCGGAATTTCAACCAACAACATTGCGGAACTGGAAGCGATACGAACAGCGCTGACCATGATTCGAAAGTCCCATATCCCGATTCGGTTGTATACAGACAGCGCTTATGCAGTGGGCCTCCTTCAAAAAGGATGGAAACCCAAAAAAAACCAGGAACTTGTCAAGGAAATTCTACAGATCATACAGCGTTTTCAGGATATTCGGCTAATCAAAGTCTCAGGACACAGCGGTCTCTCCGGGAACGAACTGGCGGATCGGCTCGCAACAACGGCAATTCGAAAAAATCAGGAATGATTCATACGACTGAAAAAGTTGCCGGCCTGAATGCGAACTGGAAAAAGGATGGGTGAACGCCTGTCAAAAATAAACGGGGCCCAGAACAAAAAATGTCATGGGCCCCGCCTGAATCTATAAAAAATGTTCAACCATCACTGTTTATTTGTAATGTAGAAACCAAATGCATCAGGCTTTATCTGATTTCAGCGTCTCGATTTCTTTTTTCAACTGATCGATTTCCTGTTTGTACTTTTCGGTATTGTCAGCAGTCGGTGCTGCCGGTGTCTTATCATCTTTTTTCCAGGTGTCTTTCAGTTCATCAAACCCCAGATATAAGGCCAGTCCGCCACCCAGTAACAGCATGATCGGAAGGGTGCCAGACAGAATCTGCAGAAAATCCTTAAACCAGATTGCGAGGCCTATAAGCCCCAATACTGCCGCAACTGCTCCACCAATTAATGTTTTCATAACAGATCATCCTCCTTTAAGTATGAAATAGTCTTTATCGCATGTGGCCAAACGGTTCAATATATTCTGGAAATAATAAAAAATCGGGATAGTTGCCAAATTGGTCTGTCGGCAGACAGCCATCGTTTGAATGTGGCTGAAGTTATTATCACAGCCATCCTGTTTGCGCAAGTTGAAAATTCCCCTTAATCCGAACAGACAATAGGTCAATTATTCTTGTTCCATAGCATGAAGGACTAAGATATTGAAATCAAAATTCACGTCTGTTAGGGTGATGGTCAACAGGGCTTGAGGGTGGCCAGATATTTTTAAATTTTTTTAGGGGGCAATGATTCTGGCGAGGCAGCGTGAATTAAGTCAGTGCTGCAAACCGCCGACGACCGATAATGCAGCAAAACCTTAATCTGAAATTTTATGAGAAACCATTCAAGCGTACTGAGGGCAAGCTGATGAAAAATAGTTATTACCGTTTAATAAAAGAAAATTTCATTATATGGCTAAAACGGTTTCTAAAGGGGACGGTTCACCATTATTCATGTATCTTGCCTGACAAAATGGGCATTCTGACGCAGGGACTGCTTCGTATATTCTATCGTGGCATCCGGTTTTCAACAGACCAGGAAAAAATCCTGCAAAACCTGCCCGATGACGCGATTTTGATCTTCACAAACAAATACAAAAGCCAATTTGAATGGCTATTCTGTTACAGCCGGTTTTTTCAGCGGGGCTTGCGACCACCGGTAATCGGAATCGAATATCAGGCCAGGATTTGGCAGCCGGTTGCTCAGATGATCCGGATTGTGGTTGCACGTATTTACTACCTGCTGCTCCATTTTTCCAAACCGGATATCTACTCCAACGGATTTATTCAGGAAAAATTGATGTCCGGAAAAGCGGCATGGTTGTCCCTGGCAGATGACAAAGGATTTTACAGGCGTTTTGTAAAGGAAAAAACCGATCCCATTTTGCATATCATTCAGATACAGCGTACGACCAATCGACCCATAATTATTGTGCCCTTGCTGATGTTTTACAGCAACATGCCGGACAAATCCATTCCCAGTATCCTGGATATTGTTTTTGGCACGGAAAACAACCCAGGATGCATTCGCAAATACGTTGCAATGCTCAGAAAACCAGGGAAATTTTTTCTGGAGGTATCCGAGCCGCTTGTCCTGAAACAGTTTCTGGATATTCCGGAGAACATCAGCAAAGAAGATAAAATTCTGGCGATTCAGCTTCGCCGTCAGATGTTGTTTCAAATCAATCGGCATCGTGTCAGCACAACCGGACCGGTTCGAAAAATGCCGAGTGAACTCAAACAGGATATTCTCACCCGTGAACCGCTTCGCAATTATATGGAAAGCTATGCAAAATCAAGAAATCTGCCCATATACAAGGTTCATAAACAGGCAGATGAATATATCCAGGAAATTGCCGCACGCTATAATCCGACCCTGATCAATATGGCATCAAAAGTTGTTGGCTGGATCACCAACTCCATGTTCGATGGTGTTTCCATGGATCATGACGGGCTGAACAGGCTAAAAATCCTGTCCCAGAAAGGCCCCCTCATTCTGATTCCGTGTCATAAGAGCCATATTGATTATATGATTCTGTCCTACATTCTTCATCATAATGATATGCCGTGCCCCCATATTGCCGCCGGTAAAAATTTGTCTTTCTGGCCCGTGGGCCCAATTTTTCGGGGTGGCGGCGCTTTTTTCATCCGAAGAACATTCAAGGGTGCTGTTCTTTATGCCAAGGTGTTTTCGGAATATATCTACAAACTGCTGGAAGAGGGCTCGAATATCGAATTTTTTATCGAAGGAGGCAGAAGCCGAACCGGCAAGCTGATTCTTCCCAAATTGGGTCTTTTATCCATGCTGATGGATGCATATCGAAATGGCGCTTCCAACGATTTGACATTTATGCCTATCTCTATCGGCTATGACCGGGTTCTGGAGGAAAGCAGTTATCTGCATGAACTGGAAGGCGGACAGAAAAAACCGGAAAATATCTGGCAGGTCCTCAAAGCCAGAAAATTATTGAAAAAGCGGTATGGCCGGATCTACATCCGGTTTAATGAGGCAATTTCCCTGAATCAACTCCTGGCCAGACAGGGATTGTCCCTGAAGGATATGACATCCAAACAACACAATGAATTGTGCAGAAATCTGGGATTTCGTATCATCAATTCGATTGATACCGTATCTGTCGTGACACCGCATGCGCTGGTTGCGGCGGCGTTGCTGAATATGGCTAAAAAACGGTTTTCTTCTGAGGAGTTGATGGCTGATATCGAAATTTATCTAAACTATATGGTTTCCCAGAATGCAATATTGGCCGACACCTTACTCATTGATCCATCCCATGCGGTTTTGCAGGTTCTGGATTCATATCTGAACCGGAATTTTATCGAACGGTATGACGAGGAATCTGAAAGCGCCTTTTCACCAGCAGAATATAAGGTCATTGTCAGCAAGCGCCCCATACTCGAATACTACAAAAACAACTGTATCGTGTTTTTTGTGCCGGCGGTGTTTACCGCTACGACAATCCTGGAAAAAGACGCATTTCAGTTCCAGGCATCTGATATTCATCCCGGATATGCTTTTCTAAGACATTTTTTCAAGAACGAGTTCGCCTATGATGTGGAGAAAACGCCTGAGTATCATGTTCGAAAAACACTGAAAGCCTTTATCGATGATGCCATCATCATGCCCCATCCCACTCTTCCGGACACCTACCGTGTCACATCTGCCGGTTTCAGAAAGCTTCGACTCTTTGCACGATTCTTAAAGACCTATTTTGAATCTTACTGGGTGGCGCTGAATTTTTTCATGCGGTATCCCCAGAACACGGTTGATGCCAATGTGAGGTCAAAAAAGATTCAGTCCAGAGGTCAACGTATGTACAAACGTCGGGAAATTGCGCATAAAGAAGCGCTGTCCAAAATCAATTTCAAAAACGCCGAGGATTTTTTTCTGACCAATGGTGTTTCCGGCGCTGAAGACAAAGAAAAAATCGAATTCTATGCCCTGGCAATTCAGAAATATCTGAATATTTTGTCATCCTGATATCAGACGATGAAAGCATTGATTCTTGCGGCCGGTTTTGGTACCCGCCTGCTTCCATATTCCAGCCATACACCCAAACCCCTTTTCCCCATTGGGGGTACACCGCTGCTGGATCGAATCATCAGGCAACTGGTCGCGGCCGGATGCACCGAGATTATGATCAACACCCATTATCTGGCTAACCGGATTCAGGCGTTTTTAAATCATCAAAAGTATCCGATTCCGGTTGGAACGATTTTCGAAACAACCATTCTGGGAACCGGCGGCGCAATTCGAAACCTGGAGTCGTTTTGGGATGATCAGCCATTTATGGTGGTGAATGCCGATATTGTCACCGATATCGATTTATCATCCGTTTATGCATTTCATATTGACTCTGGCGCAGCGGCAACACTGGTTTTAACGGACTTTCCGGAAGTGAACACGGTTCTGATTGATGCGGATTATCGCGTTCAGGGTTTCATTCAATCGAATGATTGTAATTTAACCCCTTCCGGGGTTCGATTGACATTTACCGGTATTCAGGTTGTTTCACCCCATGTGATTCAGGCTATTCCGTCAAATCAGCCATCCAGCAGCATCGATCTGTATCGAAACCTGATTTCGGCGAATTGGCCGGTAATGGCCTGGATTGCCCCGGCTGGCTCATGGGTGGATATCGGCACACCTGATCGATACCATCAGGTGGCGTGTAATTTTTTGATAAAAAATGCTTTTTTCAGCGCGTTCGGTAGAAGACCCGTTGAACCGATTGATCAGATCCGCCTTGACGGAGATGGCTCTGACAGGCGCTGGCATCGGATCATGTCCCAGGGGCAGTCGCTGATTCTGGCAGATCATGGGATTCGTCTTCAGGCCGACGGCGTTACCGAAGCTGATGCCTGTATTGCCATTGGCACTCACCTTCATCAACGCGGCGTGTCCGTACCTTTTCAGGCTGCCGCAGATCCGTTTTCCGGGCTGGTGTTCATGGAGGATTTGGGGGATATTCACCTTCAGGCCATCATTCAGGGCATCCAGAATGATTTGGATATCATTCAACGATATCAACCGGTCATTTGTGAACTGATTCAATTTGCACAAGAGGGAGGACAGGGATTTGATATATCCTGGACTTACCAGACCCCCTGTTACGATACGTCGCTCATTCTTGAGAAAGAATGCCGATATTTTCTGAATGCATTTATTAAAGGGTATCTTGAAATTGACGATGTTGAAACCGGACTTCAGGAGGAATTTGATGAAATCGCCAAGGAGACCATGCAGAATGCCCATATGGGGCTCATGCATCGGGATATGCAGTCCCGGAACATTATGGTCCACAACGGCCGTATTTGGTTTATCGATTTCCAGGGTAGCCGAATAGGACCAGTCCAGTATGATCTGGCATCGCTTCTGATCGATCCTTATGTCAATCTGACCCTGTCTGTTCAGAAAAAACTCCTTAATGACTATATGGATAAGTGGTCAGCACATCAGATTCTGGATCGAAACCGTTTCAGAACGGGTTATCAGTATTGCTGTCTGACCAGAAACCTTCAGATACTGGGCGCATTTGGATATCTGACCCGTGTCAAACACAAATCCCATTTTCAACCTTACATTCCCGTGGCGCTTGATACGCTTGACAAGAATCTGGATACATTTTTCCCAGACCAGTTCGATCGACTGAAACAAATTGTCAGTCTGGCTCAATGTAAAATAAAGGAGACACTTCATGGAATTGAAAGGAAAACAGGTTGTGATTCTGGTGGAGCAGGTATTCAACGATCATGAGTTCTGGTACCCTTACTACCGGTTGAAAGAAGCGGGGGCAACCGTGCGTGTTGTCGGATCCGGAAGCAGCAGACAGTATTCCGGAAAATATGGGACGATCGCCACTGTGGATATGGATGCATCCGAAATGGTTTCATCCCTTCTGGATGGTATTGTCATCCCCGGTGGATATGCCCCGGATCATATGCGGCGATACCCCAATATGATTGAACTGGTAAAAAATCATTTTATGGCTGGAAAAGTGGTGGCAGCAATCTGTCACGCCGGATGGATGCTGGCATCGGCTGGCATTCTCAAGGGAAGAACGGTGACATCCTTTGTGGCGATTCGGGATGATCTGATCAATGCCGGGGCAAAATGGGTGGATGAAGAAGTCGTGATCGATAACAATCTGATCACCAGCCGAAAACCGGATGATCTTCCGGCATTCATGCGGGCGGTGATTCAGGCGCTGAAAAAATGACCAGCGTCACAGATACCGTCTTGCCCCTACAAATCGGGACTGATAATACCGGGCGTCAAGCGATTCCACCTGAATCGTTTTGCCCGATCGCGGTGCATGGATAAACAGGCCATCGCCGGCATAGATACCCACATGAGAGACCCGTCCTTTGTTGGACGTAACGAAAAACAGCAGATCCCCTTTCTGTATGTCTGATCGCGCAACAGGAGATCCTGCTGCATACTGTTCTCCGGATGTTCTGGGCAGACAGATTCCGTTCAATCGATACGCCATCATGGTCAATCCGCTGCAATCAAAACCGCTGTCCCCGGTTGTTCCCCCCCAGAGATAGGGCACGCCCAGAAACCGCTGGGCAGATCGGACGATTTCGTCCCGAAGCCACATGGGGTCGACTTCCTTTTTTTTCAGCGCCGGGTAATCATTGGGTGATACAATATAATACGTGTCAATCAGGCCGTCTGTTCTCAGACTGTTTGCTGTTCGAACAGCCTCCTGGCGGGTGGTGAAATTTCCAAAACGAACTTTGAACAGGTTATCTCTGTCCCGGAAATGGATGGCATCCAACCCTGTATCCTGCAAATATCGGGTCAGTCGGACCGCGTTTTCGACGATGGAAAACGCACCGACCTGAATGGTGTATCCCATGCATGTCAGTGCTTGCGTGGCAGGTCTGGGGTCTGGCCTGTCCGGAACATGATCCGGTCCCGCACATCCGGAAAAAATCAGAAAAATCAGGTTTACGCACAAAAAACGGATGTCATGAGAAACAGGTTGTTTGAAATGCGGCATGATTTTGGTATACTGAACTCGGTTTCAAAGTGTTTTGGTCAGGCACCATTTTGATCGGGAGTATAAAACGATATCACCAACCGGAGTATGTACCATGTCTTTTAGAATACCTGAATGGGTTAATGAAAAAGAAGAACAGCAACGTCTTAAAGACAATCTCAGTCGACAGAAGCTGGCGACATATGGATTTCTGCAGGTTCCCGAATTTGAAAAAGTGAACTATGTCAGACGACATTTCAACTCGGTCGCCCGTCATTATGACCTGATGAACACCATTCTTAGCCTAGGTATTCACTATTTGTGGAAACGGATTTCCGTTGGCATGATGTCACTCAAGCCCGGCGACCGCGTGCTGGATGTCTGCGGTGGAACAGGTGATCTGTCGATTCTGGCAGGCCGAATGGTCGGAAAAGCCGGTCAGATCATTCTGTATGATATAAACCGGGAAATGATACTAGCCGGCAAAAACAAATCGACCAATCGAAATTCCCGAAACCGTATCGCCCATGTTCAGGGAGATATCGAAGCATTGTCTTTTCCGGATCAGTGTGTCGATGCGGCCATGGTAGGCTTTGGAATACGAAATGTCACACACATGAAAACCGGATTTATGGAAATTTACCGGGTGTTGAAACCTGGCGGCACCTTCATGTGTCTGGAGTTTTCACAGCCTGTATGGCCTGTTTTCAGATGGTTGTATGATGTCTATTCATTTTATATCATGCCCTGGCTGGGTGACTGTATTACCGGCTCCCGAAAGGCTTATCTGCATCTTCCGGAGACCATTCGCCTGTTCCCGCTTCCGGACCAACTGTCTGAACTGATCGAACGGATTGGATTTGTCGATGTACGGTATCGTCGGCTGACCAATGGTATCGCCGTGGTTCATGTCGCGCACAAACCATGATTTGACAAATAGGGTCAAGTCTGGAAAGGCAGAGACGCTCATTTTCATCCCCATAGCCGATCAATCGCTGATCCATCCCCGGTATTTAACGATCAATCCTCATACAGCTCCTGGATCTCCGCATAGTAATTCAGAACATCCGGATTGCTGAGCGCGTCTTTATTCAGAACCGGTTTCCCCTGAATCACCTTTCTGACGGCCAGTTCAACCTTTTTCATATTCAGGGTGTAGGGAATAGCCGGAACCTGAATGATTTTAGCCGGGACATGCCGGGGCGATGCATTGATCCGGATCGTATTTCGAATTTTGTTTTTTAATTCATCTGTCAGTGAAAAACCGGAAATCATTTTAACAAACAGAATCACCCTGACATCGTTTTTCCAGTCCTGGCCGATCACCAGGCTGTCCTCCACTTCATCGATCTGCTCCACCTGGCGGTATATTTCCGCCGTGCCGATTCTGACACCACCGGGGTTGAGCGTTGCGTCAGACCGGCCATAAATGACGACTCCTCCGTGCGCATTAATTTCGATAAAATCGCCATGCCGCCAAATGTTCGGATACACATCAAAATAGGCGGAATGGTATTTTTTCCCATCCGGATCATCCCAGAAATAAATCGGCATGGATGGAAAAGGTGCAGTGCAAACCAGTTCGCCCTGCTTTCCAATGACCGGTTTCCCATTTTCGTCAAATGCCTCCACCTTCATGGCCAATCCCCGACATTGCAGCTCGCCGGCATAAACAGGATCCATAGGGTTTCCCAGCGCGAAACAACCATTCAGATCGGAACCTCCGGAAATGGATGCCAGTTGAATGTCGGATTTGATTTCCGCATAGACAAACTCGAATCCTTCAATCGAAAGCGGTGATCCGGTGGACAGCAATGCCCGAAGCCGGGACAGATCGTAGGTTTCGCGCGGTTTGATTCCCGAATTCTGAAGTGCTGCGATATACCCGGCGCTGGTGCCGAACACCGTGATTTTTTCATCCTGGGCCATTTCCCACAGCGCGCCCGGTCCGGGATGAAAGGGATTGCCGTCATACAGTACCAGCGTTGCCCCAACGCCCAGCGCGCTGGTCAGCCAGTTCCACATCATCCAGCCACAGGTGGTGAAATAAAATATCCTGTCGTCACGTGTCAGGTTGACGTGTAGAACATGTTCTTTGAGCTGGTGAACCAGAATGCCGCCCGCTGACTGAACCATGCATTTGGGCAGGCCGGTTGTTCCTGAGGAATACATGATATAAAGGGGGTGGTCAAACGGCAGTTGCTCGAAATCAATGGGAAGATTGGCCTTGCTGCTTCTGAAATCCCGGTAATGAACCGCATTTGAAATGGATGAAATATCGGGATCTTCCTCGGTATAGGGAACTACCACCACTTTCTCAATCGAGGTCAACTCTTTTAGAATACTGGCTATACGCTCGATCGAGTCCAGTTTTTTACCCTTGAACCAGTAGCCGTTGGCGGTAAATATGATTCGGGGTTTGATCTGGCCAAAGCGGTCCAGAACCCCCTTGATGCCAAAATCCGGCGAACAGGATGACCAGACAGCGCCCAAACTGGTGGCGGCCAGCATGGCAATGATCGCCTGCGGCATATTGGGCATAAAGCCGACCACACGATCACCGGGCCGGATACCAAAGGTCTTCAGTGAACTGGCAATACGCGCCACTTCATCAAACAGTTCGGCATAGCTTATTTTAATGGATGGCTGTTCTTCACCTTTAAAAATCAATGCGGTGGAATCATCCCGATAGCGGAGAAGATTTTCCGCAAAATTCAGTTTGGATCCCGTAAACCATTTCGCGCCAGGCATCTTGGTCAAATCATCCACGACCTGTTCATAGGAGATTGAAGCACGGACATCGACAAAACTCCACAGGCTGGCCCAGAAATCCGGAATATTCTCGACAGACCACTGATACAATGCCGAATAGCTGGAAAAATCTTTTCCATATTGTTCATTGATCGATTGCATGAACCGGTACATATTGGTTTTTTTGATCTGATCCTCGGTTGGCTTCCATAACAGCCTGCCCATTGCATGTTCTCCTTTTTATAAGAAATTGATTCAGGTCGATCTCTGTCGTCATTATTATATAGAATCGGGCGTTACCCGTCACTTTTCAATAAATCCTTTTGACAGATAACAATCATTACGGTAATTGCATAATGCCGGGTTGCCTGTAAACATGACATCCAGGTAAGAAGCATCCGGACTGAAATCGCAAAAGCAGGCTATCAGCGATGATAATGTTCTTCAGTATGTCGAATTGTCTATACAAAATGACGCTTTGGACACCGTGGTCTTGCCGGAATCATTACCTGAAAGCCCATACACGATAAGTGGCGTCAATTGTCTTCATCCTGCTCCCTCTTATCCTTAATTTAATAATTAAAATCTTTCAATTCGTAAATCATATTTATTGATTTTTTTTCGATTCAGGAGCCTCTGGTGGAATCAACAACAGACATTTTCATTGTCGAGGACAGCAAGACCCAGGCAATGATTTTGAAAGATATTCTGGAAAAAAACGGTTTTCGGGTGACCGCCGCTGAGGACGGGCGCCAGGCGATTGAAATCCTCCAGTCTCTGAAACCCAGAATGGTTATCAGTGACATTGTGATGCCCAATCTGAATGGATTTGAATTGAGCCTTTATATTAAATCCCATGACCACCTCAAGAACATTCCGGTGGTTTTACTGACATCACTTTCCGACCCCAAAGATGTGATGCGGGCGCTTTCAGTAGGTGCCGATTATTTGTTGACCAAGCCGTTTGATGAAACCAGACTGATTCAGCGGATTCAGTCCTTTTTGATGAGTCATTCCGAACGGAATCCTTCTGTTTCGGGTGATACCGTTGAAGTATTCTGGGAAGGAGAAAAACATCAAATCACTGCCAGCCGTCAACAGATTGTTGATCTGCTCTTTTCGACTTATGAAAATGCGACATACAAAAATCGCGAGCTGGAACGGGCCAACCAGGAACTGGTATTCCTGAAACACAAGCTGGAACAGGATATTCTGAACCGAAAACAGGCGGAAGACAGGCTTCTGGAATCCGAACAGAGACTGAAGGTGGTTCTGGATTCAATTCAAACCGGCGTCATGGTGGTTGATCCGGAAACCGGACTGATATCGGATATCAATCAATACGCAGTGAATCTGATCGGCCTTTCCAAAACAGATATTGTCAATAAACCCAGCGAAGCCTTTTTATGTACTGAAAACAAATCGGATTCGACAGATCATCCTCTAAAACCACTTCTGGAACCTGACCAGTTTTTATTTATCCATGGCGGTGGCAGTGTTCCAATCCTGAAAAAGGTGATGCCAGTCAAAATTCATCAAAAATCCTATTTCCTGGAGACATTTGTCGATATTACCGATCAGGTTCGTGCCAGAGAAGAAATTAACAAGGCCAAAATTGCGGCCGAAAACGCCAGTATGAGCAAAAGCGAATTTCTGGCCAATACCAGCCACGAATTGAGAACCCCGATGAATAGCATTATTGGTATGTCGACCCTTCTGCTGGATATGCCGCTGACAGCGGAGCAGGATGAATATGTGCAAACCATTCGCAACAGTGCAGAATCCCTTCTGACGATCATCAATGACATACTGGATTTTTCCAAAATTGAAGCGGGCAAGATGGATTTGGAGTCCATTTTTTTTGACCTGCGGGTCATGGTGGAAGAGGTGATCGATTTATTGCTGACAAACGCCGTTGATAAAGGCCTTCGCCTGCGGGCAATGGTCCATCATGATGTTTCATCGCGTGTTATAGGCGATCCGCGACGGTTGAGACAGATTTTGATGAATCTGGTTGGGAATGCGATAAAATTTACCAGTCACGGCCATGTGCTGATCGATGTAACGCTTGAAAATGAAACCGATTCATCTGTGCTGCTCCGATTTTCCATTATCGATACGGGTATTGGCATACCCCAGGATAAAATGCATCGGCTGTTTCAGTCTTTTTCTCAGGTTGATGCCTCCACCACCCGAAAATATGGCGGAACCGGGCTTGGGTTGGCCATATCCAAACGAATCACGGAAATGATGAAAGGTGAAATCGGCGTGGAAAGCACAGTTGGGAAGGGTTCCACATTCTGGTTCACCGTGCTTCTGGAAAAACAGCCTGAAATTAATCTGTTAGATGGGATAACTTCTGTTGAATTAGAAAAGAAGTTCATCCTGGTTGTGGATGACCATGCGGTGAATCGAAAAATTCTCAGAGAGCAGTTGAAAGCCTGGAAATGTGTGGTGGATGAAGCAGCCAGCGGCCAGGAAGCCTTAAAAAAGATGCATGAATATAAACAAATCGGAACACCATTTCATGCCGCCATAGTGGATATGCTGATGCCGGGAATGGATGGGAAAATGTTGGGAAGAAGAATACAAGCGGATCCGGAGTTGACTGGAACAATACTGATCATGTTGACCTCAGCCGGGAAAAGAGGGGATGTCGTTTTACTGCAGGACATTGGTTTTTCAGCGTATTTAACCAAGCCGGTCAAGCAGCATCAGTTATACGACTGCCTGTCAACTGTATTGGGAATGCCATTAACTATTGTTAAAAAACCGGCAAAACCCATTGTCACCCGATTCAGTATGTCAGAAGAAAAAAAACGCGGCATCCGCATCCTTCTGGTCGAAGACAATGCCATCAATCAAAAAATTGCGCTGAAAATGCTTATGAAATACAGTTATCATGCGGATACGGCCCAAAATGGTGTAGAGGCCATCCGGATGATGGAAAACAGTTTTTATGAGCTCGTGTTGATGGATGTGATTATGCCGGATATGGATGGGTATGAAACGACGGCCCGAATCCGGGACCCGTCTTCGAATGTCAAAAACCATGATGTAACCATCATTGCCATGACTGCCCATGCCATGACAGGTGACCGGGAAAAATGTCTGAAGGCCGGTATGGACGATTATCTGTCAAAGCCGATCAATCCCCAGTCACTGCTGGAAACCATTGAGAGATGGCTTATGAAAAAACGGTTTATGACTGTGGAATCGAACATGAGCATAATGTCCTGTTGACAAATCTCAATTATGAATTAAGATTTTTATTAGATTGCATTTGTGCTGTTTTGTTTTTATACCTGAATTTTCATCTATTCCCCATTACAACCTTTTTCCACCATCTTCTAACGACTTCAAGATTAAGATATTGGGACGGCAGCAAAGAGGGGATAGTTCTTTTCTCGGTCATGCCGGAATGATAACGCACCCAAAATCTTTATATTGAAATCTATATTCAATTGCCATTTACCTCGCTGGCAGAGGTGAAATGGTGCCGAAAATCAATGGATGGCAATACACGTTATGAAGTCGGGGTAGGGTATCTGCCAGGCCATTTATGGGGTCAGCCATAATCAGATGACTGTTTATCAAGATTCAACGCCTAAATGTCATGAGGAAAAAAGGTATCTCCAAACAGCGGTCATTGTGGCCAATGGCGATGTTTTTCTTTCTCCGGATGATTGCCTTGAATATTGCGGCTCGAATATACAGGTGATTGCTGCGGATGGCGGACTTCAAAACTGTCTCAGGCTTGGTATTCAACCCGATGTTTTGATCGGAGACATGGATTCTGTTTCTCCAGAACAACTAAGCCAGGCAAAACACATTCTTAAGGCCATATATCCCTATCCGGCCCGAAAAGAACATACGGATTTGGAACTGGCCATTTATCATGCGATAGAACAGGGCGCAACCGAGTTGATCATTCTGGGCGCATTGGGCGGACGCTGGGATATGTCCCTTTCAAATATTAATCTGTTGATGTCTCCTGTGTTAAAAGAAAAAACCGTGCGTATCATCGATCGCCATATCGAAATCCGGCTGATCACGGGCAGCGATACGGTTTCTTTATCAGGAGCGCCCGGTGACCTCCTTACACTGATTCCTTTTGGACAACCGGTTGAGGGAATAACATTGAGCGGGCTGGAATATCCGCTGAATAATGAAACACTTCTTCCCGGTACCACCAGAGGCGTCAGTAATGTATTTAAAGAGAAACATGTGACCATTTCAGTTCAAAAAGGATTGCTTCTGTATATCCATACCCAAGTGGAGCCATAATCTCTCCCACCGAAGACCAAGCGCAAGACATTTATCTGTTACGATTACCGGTTGATGATGACATGCAGTTCATCCAGAATCCGGTTCAATACAGTCCCTGCTGTTCCCTGAATCAGGTAGCTACTGATTTTTCCGCTCAGGGTCGTTTTTTCAGGGTTGATCTCAATGACTGTGGCGCTGTTTTTTCTTGCAATTACAGGCATATATGCTGCGGGTTGGACTTCCGCCGATGTACCAATCACCAGCATGACATCACAGGTTGATGCCGCTTTTTTTGAGCGCATCAGGCATTCGGATGGAATCATTTCACCAAAAAATATGCATTCGGGGCGCCAGATGCCGCCACAGATGCATCGCGGCGGCATTTGAGACATATCCACCTGTTGGGTTGGGCTTCGCCTGCTGCAATCCATACATCGCTGCCAGGCAAAGCTGCCATGAAATTCAATGATATCTGTGTTTCCGGCTGCATGGTGAAGCCCATCCACATTCTGGGTGATTACCGTTTTTAATATTCCAAGAGACTCCAGCCGGGCAAGTCCCAAATGCCCGTCATTGGGTTTGGCGCGGTCCACAACATCTTTCATGTCCCTGATCAGGACGTTCCAGACCTTTTTCGGATTCTGAATAAATGCATCGATATGTGCGTATTCCATTGGATCTATTTTTTCCCAGATCCCGCCTTTTCCCCGAAACGGCGGGATACCGCTTTCAACCGATATCCCGGCGCCGGTCAATGCAACCGTGTATGTCGATTCAGCCAGATCCCGGGCAGCACGTTTAATCAGATCGTCCATAATCTCTTCACTCGCAAAAACGAGTTACAGGTGAAATTCACGGTTGCTCTCAACCGCAAAACAATTGATATCACTGTTATTTTCCTTGAGCAAGTGTCGGCATTGATCCACAATCACATCCATCTCCCGGTCGCTTCTGTCCTGATTGATATGAAAAAGACCAAGTTGCTTGACATTTGCCTTCAGCGCAAGGTTGATCACATCGGTGTAGCAGGAATGGCCCCATCCCGATGTCCTGACATATTCATCCGGTGTGTATTCCGCATCATGAATCAGTATATCCGCTTCCTGGCAGAATTTCACATAATCATCAAACGTCATGCCGCCATCATGATGATACCCCAGCTCGTTATCGGTCAGAAAGACCAGGGATCTGCCGTTTTCCAGAAACCTGTATCCGCTGCCTTTGTTTGGATGGCTCAACGGAATCGGTGATACCGTGACAGATCCGATGGCAAATTCGAGTGGACAAGCATCGTCATAGTGAATTCGGGCTTTGATATCACCGTAGCGGATCGGAAAATATGGCGGTGTCATCAATTTGGAGAGCATGGTCTCGACAAAATTGTGGCCAAATGGACATCGGTGCATAAAAAATTTGGAAGACTCGAGATACAGAGGTTTAAAAAACGGAAATCCGATCAGATGATCCCAGTGGGCATGCGTAAAAATGAAATGGTACTCATTTTTCCCCTCATTGATCAGTGCATTTCCCAGCCTTCTGATGCCTGTTCCCGCATCAATGATAATGATATCATCCTGTTGCGATCGGATTTCCATGCAGGTGGTGTCTCCGCCATACTTCTGATATTCCGGTCCACAAACCGATAACGATCCCCTTGATCCCCAGCATTTGATCCGCATCGGATTCATTCCTCGTGAATAAATATCAGACTATCCAATCTTTCCCCAATAGGTGTGCCAGATATGATCCTGTTCCCAGTGGTTCAGAAATTCAATCGGTAAGTGTTTGACCATGTTTTCGATCTGCATCGCCTCACTTCTCAGCAGGCCTGACAGGATAAACTGTTTTTTTCTTAAAAATCCCGAAGCGGTTACAATATGGCGCATGACATCAAAATGAATGTTGGCAATGAGCAAATCCGCCGGGATGTCCATCAAGTCTTCTGCTTTTCCCTGAACCGCAAGAATATGTTTGTCTGCACCATTAAGGTGAATATTCCGGTTTGCCGTTTTGACCGCAAGCCGGTTAAAATCAACAGACAGGACCTGTTTGACGCCCAGCTTCCAGGCAGCAATCGAAAGAAGGCCGGTCCCGGTGCCCATATCCTGTGCTGTCACAACCGGCGCCTGCTTCACGGCAAGCGCCAGTGCTTCCAGACAGTTTCGGGTGGTGGGATGTCCGCCGTTTCCAAAGACCACGCCCGGATCAAGGATAAGCGTGTTCTCACGGATATCGGCTGAATCCCTTTCCCATACCGGCAGAATATCGAATGGACCGATGGTCTGCTTTTGAAGAGGGCCACCCTGCCACTCGGCATAGGTCATGTCATATTGGTCAATAAACTCAAGATGGGGCTGATCACGGAGCAGCCGGTCGATCTGTTCATTCTCCGGGCAGTTGAAAAAAAGAAATGAAAAATCATCTTCCTGCCAGTTCCCCAGATAATTCTGAACCAGGCCCGATTCATGACAAAGGTGCCCCTTGAGATAATAAATGATTAACCGATCAACCACCTGTTCTTTTCTGTCAGCGACTGGATCGGACTCACCCAACGTACTATTCATCTTTTGGCAATTGATCCATATACCAATCCATGGGATTCAGCAGGGTGTATCCCATATTTTCCAGCTTTTTCTTGATTTTACTGACATTGTTGGTCAAGAGATAGGGGAATACCGCCCGTTTGTCCTTATCCCAGTACCGGGCAACCAGAACACTGCCGAAAGAAATTTTTTCCTCGGTAATGGCATCCACAATTTTTTTAAGCTGACCCACTTTTTCTTCCACCAGAATGCAAAGTAGTGTTCCCGGTGTTCCAATGCCAAGTACATTGATAAATGCCCGCAACAGATCCCGAACCGAAATGATACCGGTCAGTTTCCCTTCCTTGTCCACTACAGGAAGTGCGCCGACCCGAACTTTCTGAATCAGAAGCAATGCATCCTGAATCGTGTCATATGGGGTAAGCGTCACCGGATCACGGGTCATGATGTCCTGTATTTTCATTGTTTTATATTCATCGACGGCGCCTGGCTGTTCTTCACCCTTATAAAATGATGCCGGAAATACACTGCGTAAATCCCGGTCCGTGACGACGCCGACCAGCCGGTTTTCGGCATCAACCACCGGGATATGTCGGATTTGATGTTTGGCCATCAGGTCTTTTGCCTGAATGACACCATCTTCCGGATTCATGCTGATGACCTTTTGGGTCATGGATCTGCTGACAAACATGGCTGCCTCCACTTTTTCTGACAAATTGATTTTGAATGACAAGGTGTTAATCCTGAAACACCATTAGGATTAACCGTTCAGTAAAATTTCAACATGATTGGCGACAAGTTCCGGGAGGCGTCTGAGTGAGTACCCGCCTTCCAGAACCGATACCAGACGTCCGCTGGAATGTGCATTGGCCACTTGAACAATGATGTTCATGATGTCGCTGAATCCCTGTGTCGTCACACACATATCCGACATATCGTCATCCACGTGTGCATCAAAGCCGGTTGAGACGATAATGAATTCCGGTGCAAATTCTGTAAAAAGCGGCAAAAAGTCATTCTGAAAAACATCCAGATATTCCTTGTCACCCTGGCCAGGCAGCACCGGATAATTCCGCGTATATCCGAGGCCTTCTCCGGTGCCTTTCTCAAAAGCCCGTCCGGTTCCGGGAAATGCAAAGGACGGATGTTCGTGAATGGAATAATAAAAAACGGTCGGGTCCTGTTCGAAAATATGCTGGGTTCCGTTGCCATGGTGAACATCAAAATCCACGATTCCAATCCGTTTAAGCCCCCACTGCTGTTGAAGATATCGGGCTGCAATCGCAACATTGTTAAAGTAGCAGAAACCCATGGCCTTATCCACTTCGGCATGATGTCCGGGGGGTCTGACCGCACAGAAGGCATTATCCAATTCCCCTTCCATGACCCGTCTGACCACATCCAGAATGCCGCCGACCGCCAGTTGTGCGATCCCGAATGTTTGACAGCATATCTGGTTGTCCTCACATTCAAACGCATTGACACCAGCACAGCAGATGGATTCAAACCGCTGAATATAAGCTGTATCATGAACGGCCTCAATCCATTTCATGTCCGGATGAACGGCTTTCAGCGGAATCAGCCGGGAGAGCAGGCCGGTTTTTTCCAGCCCCATATGCGCCGCAATCAGCCGGTCCGGGGTTTCGGGATGGTATGGGCCAGTATCATGCAGAAGGTAACGTTCATCATATAAAAAACCTGTTTTTTTCATGGCCGCCCCTGTCAGATATTAGTGTGGTAGAAAGTGTACATCATCCGGCATCCAAAATGTTCAGTCCCGAATCATCCTATCGAATGATTTTTTCAAAAATGGTGTAAGCTGCTTTCAAGGCAGGCGTTTCCTCTGGTATTTCCACAGTTGGTTTTCCATTCATGTCATATGCGTAAATGGTTTCATCCTCTGGAATGGTACCGGCAAATTCGATTCCCGCATTCTTTATGATATCCACCACAACCGGTGATGGCGCTTCTTTCACCTGATTCATGATCAGATAACTTCTGCCCACGCCAATCCGCAGATCTTTGGCCAGTTCCGCAATTCGAACCGCCGCCTGTACACCCCGTCGGGAGGTGTCTGTGACAATCAGGAGAACATCCACGTTTTGAGTAGTCAGCCGACTGATATGTTCCATTCCGGCCTCGTTATCCATGACCATGTATGGATAATTATCCACCAGCTTTTCAATGAATGCCGTCAGAAGGCTGTTTGCCGCGCAGTAACATCCCGCACCTTCGGGCTGGCCCATCACGAGCAGATCGTATCCTTCGGCTTCGACAACCGCCTGCTCCAGCTTCATGGACATGAACACATCCTTGGTCATGCCGCCCGGCACAATGCCTTTTTTCATTTCTTCACGCGCATTCCCCAGCGTGTCGGTTACGATAAGCCCCAGTACCTCGTTCAGATTGGCATTACTGTCCGCATCAACAGCAAGCACCGGGGCCTTCCCTCTGGAAATCAAATACTTGATCAGCATTCCGGCGACAGTGGTTTTGCCGGTTCCGCCTTTTCCTGCCAGTGCGATGGAGTATGGCATGATAAAATATATCCTTTCTCGTTTGATCAATACGATTTTGGTTTGGCCGGATAGCCGATTTTTTCAAGTAATCCATGTAGCAACTTTTTTTCAGTCAATCAACAATTGCTTTGCTTAATGCGCTTATTGCGCTGTTAAACTTGCTTGCAATGAAAAATGGGGTATGTTAAATTCTGAACGGTCACTCAGAATGAAAAATCAATCCTTTGGTTGACGATATAAAAACACTACCCTATCAGGAGGAAATGCATGGATTTTGAACTTACCAAGTCACAGATAGAAATTCAGAAGGCCGCCCGGGATTTTGCAAAAGGAGAATTCGACAAGGACCTGGCCCTGGAACTGGACCGAAAACACGAATTCCCAACCAAAATATGGAAAAAGGCAGCCGATTTAGGTTTTATCGGTATTCATTTCCCGGAAAAATATTCTGGGCAGGGGATGGGGGTCATGGAAAACATCCTGATTGCGGAAGAACTCTGCGCCCGGGATTCCACAATCGGCAGCGCCATCGTATTATCCTCGTTTGCATCGGAATGTATCATGCGTTTTGCAAACGATGAACTGAAAGCCAAATTCCTTCCCATGGTTGCAGAAGGAAAGACCCTTTCCGCAGGCGCATTTACCGAACCCGATCATGGATCCGATATCACCTTCATGAATACCACGGCCGTAAAAGATGGTGCCGAGTGGGTGATCAACGGTTCCAAGACCTTTATCACAAACGGATGCCTGGCCGGTTTCTTTACAGTCCTTTGTCAGACAGACCCGGAAGCAAAACCCCCTTATCGGGGTATCAGCATGATTCTGGTGGAAGCGGACCGTAAAGGGGTTGCGGCCACGGATATCGGGGAAAAAATGGGCATACATATGATGTCCACCGCAGAAGTCACATTCAAGGATGTGCGCGTCCCCCTGTCCAACCTGATTGGAACGGAAGGCAAGGGTTTTTACCAGGTTCTGGAATTTTTTGATGAAAGCCGAATCCTGATTGCGGCTCAGGCACTGGGTACCGGGCAAGGTGCATTTGACCGGGCCCTGGCGTATGTCAAAAAACGGGAGCAGTTTGGTAAGAAAATTGCCGAATTTCAGGCGACCCAGCACAAGCTGGCAGATATGGCCACCAAGCTTGAGCTGGCCAGACTCATGACCTACAAGGCGGCGTGGAATTATGATCAGGGTCGAATTGATCCCAAACTGACATCCATGGCTAAAATGTTTGCGGCCAGAACCGCTGTGGAAGTTGCGGATGAAGCCATTCAACTCATGGGCGGCTACGGCTATATGGCGGAGTATGAAGTGGAACGCTTTTATCGGGATGCCAAAATCACCGAAATCTATGAAGGCACCAAGGAAATTCAGAAAAACACCATCGCCAGTGCGGTTCTGGGCAAATTCAAATAATATTTGAACGGTATCGTTGCTGTTTGAGCACATGTTGTTACAGATTCCAAATCTGGACAGACAGAAAATGCCTGCGGTCGGCTGTCTCTGTCTGTCCTACTTTTCCGCTTCCTTTCCATAACCCCAAACAACAGGAGGGAATCCATGCTGGACCTGATGAAAAAAACCATGCTTGCGGGTATTGGCTTTGCCATCAAATCCAAAGAAGAAATAGAGGATTTGATCAAGGAATTTGTTAAAAAAGGTGACATGGAAGAGGAAGAAAAAACCTCTTTTCTGAAAGAACTCCGGCATAAAGCCGAGGATGCCCGAAAAGACCTGGAGGAAACCATCGAAAACAAGATTAAGGAGTTGCTGAAAAAAGCCGATATTGCCAGCCGGGAAGAAGTCACACAACTGAAAAATGAGATTACCGAGCTGAAAAAGAAAATCGAATCCGGCCAGCCCTGATGCCTGGTTCAGGGCAATCCATGGTGATTTTCAGAATTTAAAAAAATGATCCAAAAAGACAGGCCGGATTTGGGCGATAGACTTTCAGAAAAGTCATTTCACAAGGCAGCCGGAAGTGATTGCCAGACCGATTCATTGTGCCTGGAAACAGCAACAGAATATCGTTTATCCGCCTGGCTGGTGGAGATGGATCATGATGGTGACCTCCCTGATTCCGGAACGGATCTTTAAAAAGCTGAATCTGTAACAGTTAAAGGATTTCCCGTGAACCCATTCATTCAGCTTCGACTGTATGCCTCACTGGGCCGGTTTTCACCGGAGTCCGGAGAAAATTATGTAATCCGATCCGGGGTCTCGATCCGGGAGCTGGCAGTTGACCTTCACATTCCGATGGATCAGGCAAAACTGATTTTCATCAACGGAAAAAAGGAAAATCTGGAAAGTCGCCTGTATGGCGGCGAACGGGTTGCCATTTTCCCGCCTGTCGGTGGTGGGTGATATGAACCGGAAAATCCTGATCACGGATATTGACAGCCATGCCATCCGCCAAACCTTGCCGGACGGAAAGCCATATCGAAGTCTGTCATCCCGATCGGTTCACCATCTTTCCAACACCCATGGCATGGATGGACGCGAGGTGGAAATCACGGCTCTGAAGCAGCAGATCATCCCGGAACGATATGTTCGAAACAGTCGCACCCTGTCACCGGTCGATCAAATCCGGCTGCTTGAGTGCTGTGTGGGGGTTGTCGGTCTGGGTGGGCTGGGCGGTGCGGTGACGGAAATACTGGCCCGGACAGGCATTGGCAGTCTGAGGCTGATCGATGGCGATTGGTTTGAGGACAGCAATCTGAACAGACAGATTCTGAGCAGCCATAAAAGCTTGCAATGCCCAAAAGCTGAAACCGCCTTGCATCGGGTTCAAGATATCAATGAATCCATTCTGGTGTCGGCGTATAAGGAATTTCTGACCGATTCCAACGGCGCAGAATTACTGGCCGGTGCAACTGTTGTGGTGGATTGCCTGGACAGTCTGAAACACCGGTTCACTCTGGAACGCATCGCAAAGACTCTTGGGATACCGTTGATTTCCGCAGCGTTGGCCGGTATGTTCGCTCAGATCACAACCATTTTTCCGGAAGACGCGGGCCTTTGTCTGGTTTATGGGGAACCGGAAAATATACCCGAAAAAGGCGCAGAAACCCATTTGGGAACACTGGCCCCGGCCGCCATGCTGGCGGCCTCTCTGGAATGTGCCGAAGTCATCAAGGTCTTGCTGAACAAAAAAGAGATTTTGCGAAACCGGTTACTGGTTGTCGATCTGTTCAGCAGCCAGATGGAGGTGCTGCCGCTGACCGGCTGACATCAGACTCATACCAGCACCCGGTCCGACTGATACACGTCGATCGCGCCCTTGATAAATTTCTCCAGAAATCGATCAACCGTGTTCTGAGTAATGGTTTCGGGCCGATGGAGTGTTTCATCGGTTTCAATGACGGGCGGCAGTCTTCTGGGAAAATGAATGGCAAAGGAAATTTTTCGGCTGTCCGATGTCGCTGAAATGACGGTCTTATAGGCGACATCCATAACCTTCTGACTATAAATTGGATTTTGAGTTTTTTCAGGATAAAAATAAAACATCACATCCCGGACGTGCTGGCGTCCGGTTTCCGGAGATGTGGATTGGGTGATCTGAATTCTGTGCCAATATCCGGCCTGCACCAGATCATTTTCAACCGAATAAATCCCTGGCAGAATGATTTTCTCAAAGCACTGGGTCAATCGCTCCTGCATGGCTTCGATATCCGTTCGGGCACGTTCCTCATCCGCCTGCATTCGCTGAATCCGTTCTTCCTCATTTTTGGAAAAATCATCAAGAACTGTTTTGATGCTCATGTTTTTCTCCTTGTTACCTGTTGAATTCTGTGATTAAAGACATCCACAGTGTATTTCTGTTCACAATATCCTGTAACCAGACGAAGAAACCGATTTTTCAGCGCAAATAATATTTACCATGACATGCCGTGCAAGTAAAAATCAACTGAATATTCAACACGGATATTCACCCGGGCCAGATTTTCGTCATGGGAACAGATGGCATATGGAATGCGGAAAATGAGCGGGGCGAGCGATTTGGAAAATACCGGTTCAAATCCCTGATTCGAGATCATGCGCAGGAATCCGCACAGAAACGGGTGGGTGCCGTGATGGCCTCGCTGCATCACGTTTTTCCAGACATCCACCCCAGAAGAATGATACGACCCTTCTGGTTGGCAGGCGGGCTGGATACATTCAGCCTGCTTAAGGTTTATTTTAACGAAGCAGCTACTGCATTTTATGATTCTGTATCAAAATCCTTCTTGCAATTAAAGCGGATTATTCGATAAATGAACATGGCACATGACGTGCCGCCCCCATGAATGAAAAGCTTTAGTTGTGTACTGAAGGGGTACACACAGGGAACGCCTCGCCTATACTTAAAACCTAACACGTAAACCTGATTTATTTTCACGGATATGTACGAAGATAAAGAACTTCAGGAATATCGAAGTCTTCTGACAACGCCGGATCATTTTGAAGAAGGCTTTGACTGGAAGACGGTTGTCGGCGCAATTTTTATCGGATTTCTGATGATGCCTGGCAGCATGTATCTGCAACTGGTCATCGGTTCCGGAATCGGCCCGGCAGCCCGCTGGGTGACCATCATCCTGTTTGCCGAAATTGCCAAACGGGCATACACCGAGCTGAAACAGCAGGAAATTTTCCTGCTGTACTATATGGCGGGAGCCGCCCTGTCATCACCATTTCAGGGACTGCTCTGGAGTCAGTATATCGTTCAGTCCGATGCGGCCAGGATGCTGGGACTGACCGAATTTATTCCATCCTGGGTGGCACCGGCCCCGGAATCCCTGTCATTGATCGAACGGACATTTTTTCATCGGGACTGGATGAATCCGATCCTTCTTTTGATCGGCGCCCAGATCATTCAGCGGATCGATCAGTTCGGATTGGGCTATGCGCTGTTTCGGATCACATCGGATGTGGAAAAGCTGCCTTTTCCCATGGCCCCGGTCGGTGCATTGGGGACCATGGCACTGGCCGAATCCAGTGAGGATAAAAAGAAAAGCTGGAAATGGCGTGTGTTTTCCATCGGCGGGGTGATTGGTCTGGCATTCGGCGGTATTTATGTCCTGCTGCCATCTGTTTCCGGACTTTTTTTTACCGAATCCATTCAACTGATTCCCATTCCCTGGATTGAGCTGACCCGAAAAACCGAGGCACTGCTGCCAGCGGTAGCCATGGGTCTTCAACTTGATCTGGGCCTGGTATTTATCGGCATGGTGCTGCCTTTCTGGGCAGTTATCGGCGGTCTGATCGGGCTGATCATCACCGTGGTGGCCAACCCCATTCTCTTTCATCATGGCATTCTTTCGCGCTGGCATGAGGGAATGGAAACGGTCGATACCATTTTTGCCAACAATTTCGATTTTTACATGAGTTTTGGCATTGGTCTGGGTCTATCCATCGGCGTCATCGGCATCTGGCATGTCATAAAATCCTTTCGACAGACGGACAGTATTCAAAAAGGCAGTTTCAAGCTTCTCTTTTCACCCCCGGAAGGGCGGGGGGATTTCAATTTCTGGATCGCCATCGGCATTTATGTATTTTCCACGCTTTCTTATGTTCTCCTTTGTGCGTGGCTGGTTCCAAGCTTTCCCTGGGTATTTTTTCTGGGATACGGGTTTATTTACACCCCCATCATCTCGTATATCACGGCTCGGATGGAAGGTATTGCCGGGCAGTTTGTCAGCCTGCCCATGGTGCGTGAGGCCAGTTTTATTGCAGGCGCCCGATTTTTTGGATATCAGGGAATTGAAATCTGGTATGCACCGATTCCCATTCATAATTATGGCAAGGCTACCGTTGATTTCCGGGAGATCGAACTGACCGGAACCAGCATTCGCGGCATCATCAAGTCAGAAATTGTGGTATTTCCCATTGTCATGATCTCCAGCCTGCTGTTTTCCCAGTTTATCTGGAAGCTGGCGCCGATTCCGTCCAGCCAGTATCCGTATGCTCAGGAGCTTTGGCATCTTCAGGCATTGAACACCCTCTTGATGCAGACATCGACTTTGGAAGGCAATGCCCTATTCTATCAGGCTTTAAATGGCATTTATGTCTTGTCAGGCCTTGGACTGGGTGTGATCCTGTATACGATTCTGTCTGCTTTCGGACTTCCCATTCTTCTGGTTTATGGCATTGTTCGCGGTCTGGGGCAAAGCACACCGCACGGGTTGATTCTGGAGGTCGCCGGTGCACTTTTGGGGCGTTATTTTTTTCTGAAGCGTTATGGGGCCATGTGGCGACAGTATGCCCCCGTTCTTCTGGCCGGTTTTTCCTGCGGCATGGGCCTGACCGGCATGTTTGCCATGGGTCTGACCCTGATTCTGAAATCCCTGGAAAGGCTTTCATATTAATTATGATGATGAAATTCAATTTTAACATGAGGTGAATCAATGTCATTCAAGAACTGGTTTCTGGCAATTTTGACGGCACTTCTGAATGCAGGATTCTGTCTTGCCGCTGAAGCACCGCACCAACTGGGTCGTTTTGTTCTGGGAAAGGATATCTCTGCGTACAGGGATCAGTTGAACATGGATACAGCCATACCGATCCGGTATGCGGAATACATCTCGGAAGTGGAAATCAAGCCGGCAAACGGATTCCGGTCCGGGCTCATCGCTTACGGAACCTGCACAAATCCCGGAAAGGTGGTTCGAATCAAGCTCAAATATGCCGATGACAGCCGGTCGTTTTTTGATGAACTCGTCAAGCAGATTGAAAAACGCTACGGCAAGGCGGATGACTGGCGGGGAGACCCCTTTCATATCGTCATTTCCTGGAAGTGGTCTTTTACGGATAAAAACAACAACCGGATCAGCATGATCCTGCAGCACAACAAGCTGGACACCGATGAAAAGATCGGAAATTCCATCAAACTGACACTGACCGATCTGGTGGACCAGGAACGGGAATGCTTTCAGAAAAAAAATCCGGATTTTCGGGATCAACCGTCAACCCAGACACCCGCCAGTGGTTCAAGTGTCAACTGGGATCAGCTTGTTCCCAAATGACCGGGAACCAGAAGTTACGATAATGGCCAATTCAACCTGGGATGAACTGGCCTGGAATGGCATTCGGTTTCTGAAGCCGCCTTTCTGGGATCTGACGGTGATCGGAGAACGCCGTCTGATTCTGGAAACCCGGACCCGACCGGCACTGGAAATTCAATGGGCCTATGTCGGCAAAGATACGTTGCCTGTCGATATTGTTAAAAAACTGCCTTCACTTTATAGGGGGAAAAGACCAACCATAACGAAAGCATCTGTTTTTCTTAAACAAAAAACATCCATTGAATCCAACCTCAACTGGAGTTCATTTGTCTGGAAAGAAAACAGTCTGTCCGGATTCGGCGTGGTCACGGTTTGTCCGGTGTGCGGGACTGGCGGCATGTTCCGGTTTTATGGTATGGACGATGACAAATCCATTCAGACGGCAATTCATCTGATCAATTCGTTTACGGATCATGAATCGGGCAATGCATTGCTGTGGGCAGTTTTTGATATTCGGGCCTGTATTCCCAAAAACATGCGGCTTTCCCGGCACCGGTTTTCACCGGGTGCATTTACGCTTTCATTTTCAGAAAACAAAGCGTCTGTCACGCTGTACCGATTTGGTCCGGCATCGCATCTGTTAAGTGGACGGAGCATCGAAGATTTTGCCATGTCGATGACTGAAAAACCGATGGGAATTGTAATTCATCGCGATCCGTCCCGGGTTGAATGGGAGTATGTGCCGCCAGAAAAAACCGGCTTTTTCCGGTTTAAACTGCTCAGAAAAAAAGAAATTCCCCATCGGTTCCGACTGTGGCATGTTATGGAAATGAACCGGGTGCTGGGAATTCATGCAACCGGCAGAGATGCTGCAGATCCGGTTCGCTTCAATCAAATCGCAACGGACTATGTGTGCATTCCCGTATAAAACACCTTCTGGAACAGGTACAACACGCGAAGATTCTCTGAGATGCATTCCCGAAAAATGTCATGGCGTATCAGAAACCCTGATGGAGAACGGAGATGTACTGATCCTGTATCCAGAAGGAGCCAATCCCTGGGTCAGCCGGATTTTAAGCTGGATGGGAAAAACTGAGGACCGGGTTCGAATGCGAAAGCTTCAGCTTGATGCATTGGGAAGCCAGGTCTGGCAGCTCATCAATGGTGACAGGACGGTTCTGGAAATCATCGATGTGTTTGCCCGGTCTCACCAGTTGCACCATCGGGAAGCCGAACTTTCCGTTGTCCAGTTTGTTAGAGAACTGGGCCGACGGCAGATTGTTTTCCTGAAATAGCCTTCATTCTTTCAAGTTGTTTTCAAATTGAGATAGCAGAAATCCACCTGGCTGACACTATTGCTTTCAAGATAAAGATTTTGGGTGTGTTATCGGTCGGGGATGGCCAAAAAAGGCCTATCCCCTCCCTGCTGCCTTGTGAAATGAATTATCTGAAAGTCTATATAAAATGGGCTAAGTTCTGCTCCTTCCCGCCTTTCGATCCTGAGTTCAGAAAAAACGTCTTTTCAGCATCGTTTCATCTGGCATTTTTTTTGCTTTATTTTTTGATTTGATGTTATTTCTGTTATCGGTCGGGGATGGCCCCAAATGGTCTATCCCCTCCCTGCTGCCTTCCAAAAATCATTATCTTAAAAGCTATACCATTTTATTTTGGAATTGAAATGACGCATCCTCTTTATGAAAGCCTGAAAAAGAAGCTTGTCGTGATAACCCTGACCGTATCGCTGACACCGCTGATCATTCTCGGGGGTACCATTTACTACCAGTTTGAAAAAATGTATCGGGAAAAAATCGTGGAGCAAATCCGGTATCGCGCCCAATCCCAGGCCGAGGCCGTTGACCTGTTTTTTCGAAAACGCGTCGCACTTTTGGGAATCATGGCAGACACCAGCAACTATTTGCAGTTGGCGGATGAAGCCTATCTGTCACGGGTGTTTCGAGTCATGAATTTCCGGCAGGGGAATTTTGTGGATCTGGGAGTGATTGACCATGTCGGAGTTCATCAAGCATATATCGGGCCATATGATCTCCGGGGGCGGAATTATGGCGAGCAGCCCTGGTTCAATGAAGCCATGAGTCGGGGACAGTATATCAGCGATGTTTACACCGGATTTCGAAACCTGCCGCATTTCATTATTGCAGTTCGTGGCCACGAAAATTATCACCCCTGGATTTTGAGAGCCACAATTGATTCTGAAGTGTTCGGAAACATGGTTCGATCCGCTCAGGTTGGAAAAACCGGGGATGCCTATATCGTGAACCGGTCCGGTGTCTATCAGACCCGACCCCGATTTGGTAGTGAGGTTCTGAGTCAATCGCCGGTCAGTCCGGATACGTTTGCCGGTGGTGCGACCACCGTATGGGAACAGCGGAACATTTACGGAAAGACGGTTCTGTATGCGGGCTGCTGGCTGAAAACCCTGCCTTGGCTGTTGATCGTCAGCCAGGAGGTCAGAGAGGAAATGGAAAGCCTGTTTGCCACACAGTACCTTGAGTTTGCGATTATGGGGCTTGGAATCATAGCGATTGTGTTGACCACGGTGTTTACTACCCGGCTGACGATTCGGCATCTGATCACCAACGAGATGCGGATGAATGAAATGCAGGCGAATCTTATCCAGTCCGACAAACTGGCGGCGCTGGGTAAAATGGCAGCGGGGGTGGCACATGAAATCAACAATCCTCTTGCCGTGATTCTTCAGAAGACCGGATGGATGGAAGATCTGTTGTCCGAAGAAGAATTCCAGAACAGTAAAAACTTGCAGGAATTTCAAAATGCCCTTAAAAAGATTGAGTCTCATGTTGACAGGGCCCGCAAAGTGGTCCGCAACATGCTGGGATATGCCCGGAAAATGGAGCCGCATCTTGAAGATGTGGATGTCAACCAGACGGTCCACCAGACCGTCAACCTGCTTGAAAATTTTGCCAGAACCAACAATATCGATATCCAGACCGATCTGGCCGAAAACCTTCCCATCATTGCCAGTGATCAGGCTCAACTGCAGCAGGTTTTTCTGAACCTGATCTCCAATGCCATTGACGCCATAGAAAAAGATGGCACCATAGAGATTAAAAGTCAAAAGTCGAATTCGGTGATCACGGTCAGCGTTCAGGACGACGGACCGGGTATTGAAGAAGATAAACAGAAAAGAATATTCGATCCGTTTTTTACGACCAAACAGGCAGAAAAGGGAACCGGTCTGGGTTTGTGGGTCACTTACAGCATCATGGAAAAATTGGGGGGCGCGATCTCGGTGAAAAGTCAGATCGGTCATGGTGCCACATTTATCGTGGAAATTCCGATTGTAATTCCGGAAAAAAAATAAGGAGCAATTATGACGCAGCCAAGAATTCTGGTTGTCGACGATGAGCAGGATTTTCTCGAAACCCTGGTCAACCGGCTGATCAAAAGAAAATTTGATGCGTCAGGTGTATCAAACGGCTGGGACGCCCTGCATATGATTAAAAGCAGACCGTTTGATGTCGTGGTGCTGGATATCAAAATGCCGGGTGGAATGGACGGGATTCAGGTCCTCCAGGAAATAAAAAAAATTCAACCCGGTATGGAAGTCCTTCTCCTAACCGGGCATGGATCGCTTGAATCCAGCATCGAAGGCGTCAAACTGGGAGCATTCGATTATCTGCTGAAACCGGTTCGCATCGAAGATATTCTGAAAAAACTGGCGTTGATATTTGAAAAATAAATTCAGAAAAATTGACCGCAACGAAAAATACTGATTTTATCCCTAAATGAAAAGTCGGTGTAATTCTTGCTTAGCTTTACAGGAAGGTCGTTTTTCAGATATTACATTTCCTATAGCTTTTCAGATAATGATTTTGGGAAGACAGTAGGGAGGGGATAGGCATTTTCGGCCGTCCCCGACCGATAACGCACCCAAAATCTTGATCTTAAAAGCTATAAATTGAATTGAGTTTCCATTGATACATGATGCCTTTGACCGGATTGATGAAGATCGTCTTTTCTGTCCGACGGATTTTCATATTATCCAGTCAGGGTATTGGAAATACACCAACATCACATGGGAGGATGAGTTATGCCAAAAATCAAGATTCTGATTGTTGATGATGAAGAGGATTTCCGGGATACCCTGGTAACCCGTTTGGCCAAACGTGAGCTGGACGCATCCGGTGCGGAAAGCGGCGAAAAGGCACTGGAACTGGTACGCAAATTCAATTATGATGTAATCATCCTCGATGTCCGCATGCCCGGAATCGATGGAATTGAAACTCTGCGGCAGATAAAAAGCATCAAGCCGCTTGTTGAGGTCATCATGCTCACCGGACATGCAACTCTGGAATCCGGGATTGATGGGATGAAACTGGGTGCGTTCGACTATATTCTAAAGCCTGCAGACCTGGATTCCTTAATGGAAAAAATTAACTTGGCATATGAAAAAAAAACCTTTCATGACGATAAAATCTACCAGGCAACCATCCGGGATTTAAAGGCACATCCGACACACGTATTCGATATAATTGAAAAAGAAAAAAAGAAATAGCTGTTCGATCTCTTTTAGTGTCTTTTTTCACGATAACCTTCCCTGCCCTTCTCATTTGGGGCAGGAGAAGATTCTCTTTCCTGTTGCGTGATCACCCGGAGTTGGTTTTGTACAAAAGACTGATCGAAAAAAATGCTCTGCCCATTTTGATACTGGATGAAAACGGGCGAATTATGTTTGCCAATCGGGGTGCAAAAACCTTTACCGGTTACAGCACTTCAGAGCTTCAGGAAATATTTTTTCGAGATTTGTGTGCATCTTATGAACAAAACCGATATATTTTTTCCTATCTGTCAAAGATTCATGAATTGACGGAACTGGAGATCGATTTGAGGATCAAAAGCGGTCAGTGCCTGATGACCAGCATCATATTCTCACCGTTTGAACATCATGACACGCCCTGCCTGCTGCTGGTCCTGCGGGATGTGACCAACCGGCGGATACAGGAAAATCAACTGCGCGAAACCAAGGAACGATACCGCAGGCTTCTGGATGAACGAAACCGGCTGGAGGTCCAGCTTGCCCGTTCCGCCAAACTGGCCTGCATGGGGGAACTCTCTGCCGGTATTGCCCATGAAATCAACAATCCATTGGGGATCATTCTGGGCTTTGCCCAGGACGTTCTCGATGATATATCGGAAGACAATCCCATCTTCGAGTCGGTCAAGATTATTGAAAAGGAAACGACACGATGTGTCGATGTGGTGAAAAATCTTCTGGATCTGTCTCGGCTGAAACAGCCGCAGATATCTGACGTGGATATCCCGCTTCTGGTAGCGGATACGATTGCCCTGTTGAATCAGAAGTTCAGGAAAAACAATATTCAGCAACAGATCGATTTCGAAAAAAATTTACCATCCATCCGGGTCGACCCCCTTCAGATACAACAGGCCCTGTTGAATGTCATGATCAATGCGGTTCAGTCCATGCCGCTGGGAGGCATTCTTTCCGTTCAAATCAGAATGGTGAACGTTTTTCATCTCGAGCGCGAAAAATCTTTCATTCAGATCACGATTGCCGATACAGGCCAGGGGATTCCGGAAGATGTTCTGAGTCGCATTTTTGACCCGTTTTTTTCAACCAAAGGCAGCAAGGGGACTGGTCTGGGATTGGCGGTCTGTCAGCGAATCATTGAAGACCACTCCGGAAAAATTGAAATCGAAAGCACAGAAGGCATTGGTACCACCTGCTTTATCCGGCTGCCCTATCTCAATTAGCCGTGTCAGGGCGCCTTTGGGGCATTCCGGCATCCAGCCTTTCCATGGTTGTCCCAAACCCGAAATTTCAGGAAAAAAATTAGGATATGGCAATTCGAATCCTGGTCGTTGACGACGAAGAAAATATGGTCAAACTCCTTCAGAAGATCCTGATCAAAGAAGGGTATGAGGTTCAAACGGCATCGAGCGGAAGCGAGGCAATCCGGATACTTCGGGATCAGATGTTTGATTTGATCATATCCGATCTGGTCATGCCGGTCCTGAGCGGAATCCACCTGATACAGGAGGCAAAGGCGCAACATCCGGATACACAGTTTATTCTGATTACCGCTCATGGCAGTATCGGATCTGCTGTGGAGGCGGTCAAAGCAGGGGCTTTCGATTATCTGACCAAGCCGTTTCAAAAAGATGAAATTCTTTTGGCAGTTCAAAAAGCACTGAAATACGCCGAGCTTCAACAGGAAGTGAGAAAGCTGCGTGCCGAGCTGAAAGTCCGGAATGATTTTCGGAACATTGTTTATCAGAGCAAATCCATGGAGTCTGTTTTCTCACTGGTCGATAAAATTGCGGACAGTCAGGCATCGGTACTGATTCTGGGTGAAAGCGGAACCGGAAAAGAACTGATCGCACGGGCAATCCATGAAAAAAGCAGCCGTAAAAAAGGTCTTTTTGTGGCAGTTGACTGCAGTGTTTTACCCGAACATCTTTTGCAGAGCGAGCTTTTCGGGCATGTCAAGGGCGCCTTTACCGGCGCGGTGAAGGAAAAAAAAGGGCTTTTTCTGGCAGCGGACGGCGGAACCCTGTTTCTGGATGAAATCGGCAATATTTCCAATGCTATGCAGCTCAACCTGCTTCGGGTGCTTCAGGAAAGAGAAATCAAACCGGTTGGCAGTGTGAACAGCACCAAAGTGGATGTACGGGTCCTGGCGGCCACCAATGAAGACATGGACGCTGCCATGCGGGATGGCAAGATACGCCGGGATCTGTATTATCGCCTTGCTGTCGTGACCATCCACATTCCGCCACTTCGACGGCGTACCGATGATATTGTGCCGTTGGCCTATCATTTCATGCACAAATATGCCGCAGCCTATAAGAAGAATCTGACCCACCTGACGCCGGGCGTCTTGCATGCGATTACGGAAAATCCTTGGCCCGGCAATGTCAGGGAACTGGAAAATGTCATGGAAAGAGCGGTTCTGCTGAGCACTCCCCCCCATATTGACGAGTCGAATCTGTCTTTTCCGATTCCAGTGGATGACGGTTCTACGCGGACCCCCCAACAGAAAGGGCCATCTGTCCATTCCTACAAGGAAACGATCCGCGATCATGCACGTGAATGTGAGAAACAGGCATTGGTCGATGCACTGAAAAACACAAACGGCAATAAAAGCCAGGCTGCAAAACTTCTTGGAATCGGCCGCACCTCTCTGTACCACAAAATGAAGAACCTGGGGCTGGAATAGCCCGGGTGTTCATAATTTGTTCATCTATCTGAACAGTGTTTCGTCATATGAACAGTTCATACCCTTCCATCATCTCTTGCCCTGATCCTTTCTCCAAAAAAGTGACCTGACATCTGACCGCCGACCTCTGATTTCCGACCTCCGTCCTCCGATTTCTGACTTCTGACTTCCGCCCTCTTTGGCACGATCCCTGCTATATCTCTAAATCTGGAGTCAAACCAGGAATCATCGCAACCGATCACATTGAAGCAGTATTCAATTTTAGTCCAAATGGGAGGGTAATCATGCAGAATGTTCGGGTAAAGGAATTAATGGTTCCGCTTTCTAACTATGCTACGGTGGATGAAAACGCCCTGATGGTGGAGGCGGTTTTGGCACTGGAGCAATCCCGGGAGCGGTTTGATCATAAAAAACTCAAGCACCGGGCCATCATCGTAACGGATAGCTACAAGCGGGTGGTGGGAAAAATCGGGTACCTGGACTTTCTTCAAAGTCTTGAACCCAAATACAGCGAGATTGAAGAAATCGAGCATCTTGGATCCGCATTTACGGTGGATTTTTTACGGTCACAGCTTGAAAAATATTCCTTGTGGCAGAAGCCGCTCAATGATCTCTGCGGAAAAGCGGCCAACTGTCAGGTCAGGGAGTTTATGCATATTCCAGCCGATGCGGAATATATCGGTACGGATGCCACTCTCGACCAGGCCATCCATCAGTTGATCCTGACCCGGGTTCAATCACTGCTGGTGAAAGAAGAACAGGATGTCGTGGGTGTTCTGCGGTTGAGTGATGTGGTCGAAACACTGTTTGAAATGATCAAAGACTGCAAAATCGACAAATAGTGAAATGGATGCTTCATTTTGACATCGACGGCCACGCCGGATCACATCACCTGTCCCGAAACCGGATGGATTCGGATGCATGGCCGGAATCCATATTAAATCACCATAAAAAGGAGATAGCGCATGCATGTTCAATCAGGGTATTTTGATGAAAAGCCGCTGAGCTGGAAAGGCGGTCCGGGGTTCAAACCCATTTTGCTCCTGATCGGTCTTAGTCTGTTTATTATCGGCATTATTCTTCCCCCATCCCAGACATTACTGGGTCTGGTGACACAGAAAAATCCGGCGGGGTATAAACTGGATCGGGGAACAGACAATATTCTGGAGACCGTGAACCGGAAACTGAGACCCGATGCATTTCGAGAATTTCAGGCCCAAAAAGAAGGAAAAACTGTGACAGAGGCCAAGCCGTTAACACTGGGGGAAGAAACCCCTCATGAAACGCCCAAACCACTCCTGTCCGCGGATCAGGTGGCCAGAATGGCAAAGATCATGGTTTTGCTTCTCCTGTTTTGTGCCTTCCTATGGGGTACTGAGGCGCTTCCCCTGGGCGCCACGGATCTGATGGTTGCGGTTATCATGTATCTGTTTGCCATTCTGCCCATCGATGACATTGCCAGAGGCTTTATGCAGGATGCGGTATTTTTTATTTTCGGAATTCTGGTAGTCGCTGTCGGGGTCAGTAAAACCGGTCTGGACAAGCGGATCGGACTGATCCTTCTCAGCCGGATTAAAAGTCCCAAGATGTTCGCCTTTATTTTTTATCCGTCCATCTCCATCTCTGCCAGCTTTTTATCGGAACACGCTCTGGTGGCACTCCTCATTCCAGTACTGATGGGGGTTTACAAGGTCACCTGCAAAATGTATGGTGTGGAAAAAGATCGGGCTCTGGCCCTGTTTCTGGTTCTCGGAATGTGTTTTGCCGCCAACCACGGCGGACCGGGATCGCCTGCGGCCGGTGGTCGGAATGCGATCATGGTCGGTTATCTGATGGCTCACGGAACGCCGATCGGATTCATGGACTGGGTGAAATACGGAATGCCCTTTGTGCCCGTTGCCGCCGCATGTATCGGTTTGTACATGTATCTGCTGCTCAAGCCCCAGTTCAAGGTTCCGACGTTCAATCCCAGTGATATTGTCAAGGCCGAAGTGGCCAAAATGGGAAAATTGCGGGGCAGGGAAGCCCTCATGGCCGTCATTCTGATCGCATTGATCATCGCCTGGGTGGTGCTGGGGGAACATTCCGGCTTGGGTGGGCCGACGCTTTATGCGGTCATGGCCATGTTTCTGGGTCGAATCATTACCTGGTCGGATGTTCAGTCCGGCGTGGCATTTGATGTGGTCGGCCTGTATGCCGCTGCTTGCGCCATGGGCGTGGGGCTGAAATTCACGGGCGGAGCCATTTGGATGGCTCATGCTTTTGTCGCTTTATTGCCTGATTTTCTGACACAGGGCGACAACCTGGCCATTGGTGTCAGCCTTCTGACCGGTACCATGACCAACTTTATGAGCGATGGTGCAACCGTCGCTGCACTGGGTCCCATTGTCCTGCCCATGTCAACCATTGCACAGGTCCATCCCTGGAAAGTGGGATTGGCCTGCGCGTTTTCTTCTTCTTTTGCCAATGCCCTGGTTGTCGGGACACCCAACAATGCCATTGCCTTTACCATGTGCCGTGATCCGGAAACCGGAGAAAGACTGATGGAAGTCACGGACTTTATCAAATATGGTATTGGTGTAACCCTGATCGCATGGTTGGTTCTGTGGTTCTGGAGCATTCTTGGATACTGGAAATTCATGACATGGCCAGCGTTTTAAATTGTTGTTATTATTATGGTGAATATAAACTTAAATCGTCATAGTGTTTGGAGCGCCTCCCTTTCATTTCAACAGAGGGAGGCAAAAACCGGCAACGGAAAAGGGCAGAACCCATGACGACAATGCATAACAAATCGTATCGCGGATTACGTCAGTATATCATCATTATTTTATGTGTTGCCGCGGCGATCCCACTGGCGTTTATCGGAGGTGGCATCTATTACGAATATCGAAAGTCCATGACCGACAAAATCAGAAGCCAGCTTACATCCATTGTTCTGCATCACAAGGAATCCATCGAAAAATATCTCCATGAAACCAGTTCCGCCATGAAAGTTGTGGCACAACTTGAATCGTTTGAACGGATTTCTCAACAGGTTGTCCTGCAAGCTATTTTCCAAACCCTGCAGCAGGAATATGATCATGCATTCGAAGATATGGGTGTCATTGACCATAAAGGCGATCATGTGATTTATGTCGGCCCCTATGACCTTCAAAACCGGAATTACAGCACGTCCATCTGGTTTAAAGAGGCTATGGAAAAACAGATTTTTATCAGTGATGTGTTTCTGGGATATCGCCAGGTTCCGCATTTTATTATCGCCGTCCGTAACGGTGAGGGACCGGATGCCTGGATTCTTCGGGCCACCATCAATGCCGCCAAATTCGGGTATCTGGTTGAGAATGTCCGTCTGGGGCGAAGCGGTGAAGCCTTTATCATCAATCGGGATGGGATGTATCAGACCCGGGCACGGTCCGGCGGGAATGTCATGGAAGTGGTGGATCCCAAATTTTTGGAAATTTCCCATTTCGACGATGTCAGACTTTGGGAGGTTGACCGGAAGGGGGTCCGTCTGATTCGGGCAAAAATCTGGATGAAAGACAATAATTGGATGCTGATCGTTCAGCAGGAAGTGGATGATGCCTTTTCAGAACTTTTTGCAACACGCAACCGGGCCATTGTGGTCTTTATTTTCGGTGCCGTTATGGTCGGGATTGCAACATTTTGTACCACGGAACTGCTGGTCAAAAAAATTGAAAAGGCGGACCAGGAAAGAGATCTGCTGGACGAACAGCTCATTCAGTCCCAGAAACTGGCTTCCATCGGCGAATTTTCTGCAGGGATCGCCCATGAAATCAATAACCCACTGGCTGTTATCTATGTGGAAACCGAACTGGTACAGACCATCCTGAAAAAAGAGAATGTCAAGCCCGTCTCAGAGATTGTCGATATCAAGGATTCGTTGAATGAAATCAAGATTCAGGTTAACCGGTGCAAGGAGATTACGCACAAACTGCTCAATTTTGCCCGAAAAATGGATTCCGTGCTCAAAGAAGTGGATATTCATATCCTGATCGATGAGATTGTGGGCATGCGTGAGCGCGACGCCTCCTTTATGAATATTGCCATTCTCAAAGAATACCAGATGGATCTGCCGCTTATTTTCAGCGACCCCTCTCTGCTGCGGCAGGTGATCCTGAATCTGATCAACAATGCCATTGATGCGCTGGCAAATGGCGGAAAGATTGTTATCGGAACCCGTGTGGAAACAATAAAAAACACGCAGCAGAAAAATGGAAGACCATCGGATTCGGTAGTCGTCATATTTATGCAGGATACTGGTGTGGGAATACCGGAAGAAAATTTGCAGAAAATATTTGATCCGTTTTTTACGACCAAGCCGCCGGGAAAAGGCACTGGGCTGGGTCTTTCCATCTGTCATGGCATCATTCAGAAACTGGGCGGGAACATATCGGCAGCCAGTCAGGTGGGCAAAGGAACGACATTTACCATCAAGTTACCCATAGAATACAAGAAAGGAGTGATCTGATCATGCCAAATCCAAGAATACTCATCGTCGATGATGAAGAAAGATTCCGTACCACACTGGGGAAAGTCCTGAGAGAAAAAGAACTGGAAGTCAATACGGTCGGAAGCGGGATGGAAGCCCTGGAAGAAATCAAGAAAAAACTGTATGATGTCATCATTCTCGATGTCAAGATGCCCGGGTTGAACGGCATCGAAACATTGAAAGAGATCAAAAAATTCAATCCTGGAATCGAGGTGATTCTTCTGACCGGACATGCATCCGTGGATTCCGCCATCGATGGTATGCGGCTTGGTGCGTATGACTATATCATGAAGCCCTGTGAAATCGAGGCGCTGATGGAGGAAATCAATGGTGCATATCAGGTCAAGGCATCGCGTGACGACCGGCTCCAAAAGGCGGAGTTAAGAAAACTGGTCAGCCGCAGTCCATCCTGAAAGCCGCCCCACAATTGAAAATCCCCTCTCTCCTTTATTGAAGGGGGGATTTTCAGGACAATTCCCATCCGTATCGGGGGATACGCCTGAAGAAAATGAACTACAGGGTCCGCGCAACGGTCAGGGCATCAACACGGCTGGCGCCGGCCCGCAGCAGCACTCTGGCGCATTCATCAAGGGTTGCCCCTGTGGTATAGACATCATCCACCAGAAGTATCCGGGCATCCGTTATGTCTTTATTTCCCTTCTGATTGACCCCAAACGCCTTTCGAATATTTCGAAACCGGTCGGCTTTTCCCAACAGCATTTGAGATCGGGTTTTCCGAATCCGTTTGAGCACCTGTCTCTCGATTTTAGGAAGCACACCGCCGGGCCTTGTTTCTTCAAACAAAGATTCCCACTCTTTCAGAAGCAGATCGGCCTGATTGAATCCCCTTTGACGCAAACGGGATGGGTGAAGCGGAACCGGCATGATCAAATCAATTGGTTGCCTGTCTGTATGATCCAGAAAGACATTGAAAAGAAGCCGCCCCATTGGCCTGGCAAGCTGAATTCGACCGGCATATTTCAACTGATGAATCGCGATTCGAAGAATATCGGCATAGACGCCCGCAGCCAATGCCGATGCAAAGCGACGGGGTTTGGCAATACATGCGCCGCAAAGATGGTCCGTGTCTTCAACAGTTGAAAACATGGTTCCGCAAACCGGGCACAGCGGTGAGGTGATGGGCTGAAACCCCGATAGACAGTCATGGCAGAAAAATCGACTCAGTACCAGGCTGTCTGAAAATGCCCGATGACCGGCCTCATCCAAGTTTGCCTCATGTCCGGGTTGAATAAACTGTCTGCATTTCAGGCAGCGTGATGGAAAAACTGCCTGAACCAGCACTGACAACAGGTACCCAAATGATTTAGTGGAAAATTCCATCAATACCATCGGATTAAGAATTTTTGTAACGATAGAATTCCGGATAATGCTTTCAGCGGTGTGATCGTTTATCAGCGGCGTGCAACGCTGCCTTGTCAAAAGGCATTATCTTAAAGTCTATCGGAACACAATCTGTTTTTACTGCACCGACACGATCTTCACTTTTTCAAAATGAATCAGAAAAGAAGCTTCAATTCCGGCCGATAAAATTAATAATTGAGTCTGTGACCAAAATCGGGTAAAAGAAGAGATTTTGGAAACGGAAAAATTTCAGAAAGCGCATCATACCGTAACCATTTTGATTTTCTTTGCGAAATACATCAAAAATATAGACAGACGATAGACTTTCAGAAAATTCATTTCACAAGGCAGCAGGGAGGGGATATGCCTATTGCGGCGGACGCCTTGAAAAATCGTCGGCCATCCCCGACCGATAACGCAGTGAAATTATTTTTCTGAAAGTCCATATCTGACAGGAGACCTGAATGACTACCCCGAAACGCATTTTGAGCGGCATGCGTCCGACCGGCCCGCTTCATCTTGGCAATTATCATGGCGCCCTGGCCAACTGGGTTGACATGCAGGACCGGTATGACTGTTTTTTCTTTATCGCGGACTGGCATGCATTGACCAGCGATTACGAAAACCCCGGTTCGATTTCCACCTTTGTTCACGAAATGATGATTGACTGGCTGAGCGCCGGCCTGTCTCCCGACAAGTCTACACTATTTGTTCAGTCCCTGGTCCGTGAACATGCCGAACTGTTCCTGATTCTGTCCATGATCACCCCGGTTCCCTGGCTGGAGCGCAATCCGACCTATAAAGATCAGATCATTCAGCTCGAGAACAAGGACTTGTCGACTTTCGGTTTTCTGGGATATCCGGTTCTTCAGGCCGCCGATATCATCATGTACAAGGCCAATGGCGTTCCGGTTGGCATTGATCAGGTCCCGCATGTCGAAATTACCCGGGAAATTGCAAGACGGTTCAATTTTCTTTACGGAAATGTGTTTCCGGAACCCGAAGCCATCCTGACACCGACATCCAAAATTCTGGGGCTGGATCGCAGAAAAATGAGCAAAAGCTACCACAATGCCATTTATCTGTCAGACACACCCGAAACTATCGCCGCCAAGGTCGCGACCATGATCACGGACCCGAATCGGGCCAGACGCAAAGACCCGGGCAACCCGGACATCTGCAATGTGTTTGAATTTCACAAACTGTACTCTCCCCCGGAAACGGTCAATCGGGTCAACAGGGAGTGTCGGAGTGCCGAAATCGGTTGCGTCGAGTGCAAGAATCTGATGGCCGGCAACCTGATCGAGGCACTGAAACCCATCCGGGATAAGCGGGCCTATTACGAAGCCCATCCCAGACTGGTCAAGGATATCATGATGGCCGGAAGCGACCGGGCCAGAGCGGTAGCCCGGCAAACCATGGATGAGGTGCGCGCCGCTATCAAGCTGAAACTGAATCTTGCGTGAGGGCGTGACGTCGTGAGAGCGGGCATACCAATCTCAAATCTCATATCTGATGATAAATAAGGACCGGTCCACCATGGCTGTTGAAAAAACCAGCGAGGTTATTGAAAAGCGTAAGCTGAAAATTCAGGCGCTAAAGAAGGACGGCATCAATCTGTATCCCAATGATTTCAGGGTTTCCCATTCGATTCAAGAGATTTTGGAACATATCGATCTGGCAGGCGGTGAAACCGGGTTTGGAGAGATGGTTTTCTCTGTGGCAGGCCGGATGATGGCTATCAACCGGTTTGGGAAATCCGCGTTTATCCGGTTCAAGGACCGATCCGGGCAGGTTCAGGCATATATTCAGAAAGACAAGGTCGGGCAGGAGACCTATGATCTGTTTAAACAGCTTGAAGTCGGTGACATTGTTGGCCTGGTCGGAACCATGTTTAAAACCCGGACCGGTGAGTGGACGCTTCTTGCTCAGACAATGCAATTGGTCTGCAAGGCAGTCATGCCGCTTCCGGAAAAATTTCATGGCCTGAAAGATTCCGAAAAACGCTACCGCCAGCGTTATGTAGATCTGATCATGAATTCACAGGTGCGGGAAATTTTTGTCAAACGGTCCAGAATGATTCAGGCGATTCGATCATTTCTGATCCAGCAGGATTTTATCGAGGTGGAAACCCCCATGATGCAGACCATGGCCGGCGGTGCCGAAGCAACCCCGTTTGTGACCCATCACAACGCACTGGATATCGATCTTTATCTGAGAATCGCCCCCGAGCTGTATCTGAAAAGACTGGTGGTCGGCGGGTTCGAGCGCGTTTTTGAAATCAACCGGAATTTCCGAAATGAAGGTGTCTCCACCCGTCACAACCCGGAATTCACCATGCTGGAATTCTATCAGGCATATGCCACCTATCAGGATCTGATGATTTTGACAGAAGCCATGTTTGCCGAAACCGCCAAAGCAGTGACCGGCAGCACCCGGATAGACTATCAGGGACAATCCATTGAACTGGGCTGTCAATATAAACGCATGACGCTCAGTTCCGCACTGACGGAAATTGGCGGTGTCGATTCATCCATTCTGAATGATCGTGAAAAACTTCTGGAATTTGCTCAGTCAAAAAATATCCCGATACCCCCAAAAACCCGTTTAGGCAAAATCATCACCAAGCTCTTTGATGTCCTGGTCGAACCCCGGCTGATTCAGCCGACGTTTATAACCGGTTATCCGGTCGAGGTGTCACCCCTGTCCCGCAGAAGCAATACGGAACCGGACTTGACCGACCGGTTCGAGCTGTTCATTGCCGGATATGAAATCGCCAATGGGTTTTCAGAACTCAATGATCCGGCGGATCAGTATGAACGGTTCCGGCAGCAGGTGGAAGACCGGGAAGCCGGAGACAAGGAAGCGCACCGCATGGATACGGATTACATTGAAGCACTTGAATATGGCCTGCCGCCGACAGCCGGAGAGGGCATCGGTATTGACCGGCTGGCCATGCTGTTGACCGATTCACCATCCATTCGGGAAGTGATTCTGTTCCCGCATATGAAACCCATAGCCAATGCAGACATGCCGATATGATGACACCCCGAAACGGACGGATGATGCGGAGGGTTGGATGACGGGACGGTTTTTTAAAGCGGTTATGTCTTTTTCATTATTTTGTCAGAATATACAGAATTGCAGCACCAGGAATTTTTATGCGGTTTGAATATTTTATCGGACGACGCTATCTCAGGGCCAGACAGCGACAGGCATTCATATCCCTGATCACCCTGTTGTCCATTTCCGGCGTGGCTGTCGGGGTGATGGCACTGATTGTTGTGATTGCGGTCATGGCCGGATTTGAATCTGATCTGAAATCCCGCATCCTGGGGGTGGAGTCTCACATCGTGGTGATGAAACATGTTGAGCGGTTTGAAGACTATTCCCGGATCATGGAGGTCTTGGAAAAAATGCAGGGCGTCCAGGCCACCACCCCATTTATCATGACCCAAGTCATGATCCGGTCATCATCCGGATTGTCGGGCGCCATGATCCGGGGCATTGCTCCGGACACGGTTGGACGGGTCATCAAAAATTTCAATGCAGAGGATCTGATCCGGCTCGATGGGTCTTCGTCACCTGCCGGATCACCGTCCGATTTGCCCGGCATCATTCTTGGAAAAGAGCTGGCCCGCAGCCTGGGTGTTTCTAAAGGAGACATGGTTCATGTCATTACGCCAAGGGGTACGATCACGCCGGCCGGGATCATGCCCGCCATGAAACGGTTTACAGTTGTCGGCCGATTTGAGTCCGGCATGTATGAATATGACGGCTCACTGGCATATATTCATCTTCGGGATGCCCAGAAACTGACCAATCTGGATGAATCGGTCACGGGTATCGAAGTCCGCATCCAGGATATCTATCAGGCAGCATCCATATCGAAAAACATTGCCAGCACACTGGGTTTTCCATACTGGACCAAAAACTGGATGCAGATGAACCGGAACCTGTTCTCTGCATTAAAACTTGAAAAAACCGTGATGTTTATCATTCTGGCATTGATTATTCTGGTGGCTGCTTTTAATATTGCCAGTACACTGATCATGATGGTGATGGAAAAAACACGGGATATCGCCATATTAAAAACCATGGGCGCAACCGACCGCAGCATCCGGAAAATATTTGTTTTCAAAGGGATGGCCATCGGCGCCCTGGGCACCTTTATCGGAGTCACCCTGGGAGTGATCCTGTGTAAACTGCTGGAACATTATCAGTTTATCGAACTGCCTGGAGATGTCTATTATATCAGCAAGCTACCGGTTCTTTTGAAAATGATGGACATAGGCATCATCGCGATCAGTTCCCTTGCCATCTGCTTTCTGTCGACCCTGTATCCGGCAAGGCAGGCGTCCCGTCTGAATCCGGTCGAAGCGATACGTTATGGCTGATGATCAGCAAGATGCCAATATGGATGATACGCAGAAACCGCTTGTCTCTGTTCGACATATCAGTAAAAGCTTTGATAGCAGCGGCGTTCGCATCGAGATATTGAAAGATGTTGACTTTGATATTCGAAAAGGCGAAAGCATTGCTATTGTCGGGGCCTCCGGAATTGGGAAATCCACATTTCTTCATATTCTGGGAACACTGGAGAAACCGGACAACGGCTCGATGATGTTTAGCGGTCAGAATATTCTCGACATGGACCCGGTTCAACTGGCCGCATTTCGAAACACATCCATTGGGTTCGTGTTTCAGTTCCATCATCTGCTCCCGGAATTCAGCGCCATTGAAAACACCATGATGCCTGCTTTGATCAAAGGCGACCCCATGGCCCATGCCCGCCGGGATGCGGAACAGATTCTGGTACGTGTTGGACTGCAGGATCGACTGACACACCGGGTCAGTTTGCTTTCCGGCGGCGAACAGCAGCGGGTAGCCCTGGCACGGGCTTTGGTGTTGAAGCCCGCCCTGATTTTGGCGGATGAACCAACCGGAAACCTGGATGAGGCCAACAGTGAAACGGTTCATGGCCTCTTGATGGAGTTAAATCAGGAATTTCACATGACAATGGTGGTAGTTACCCATAACCGGGATCTGGCCGGCCTGATGTCGCGCCATGTCACCCTTCAACATGCCAGATTGATGGAAACACGCTGAGGTGTCATTATGCTCAAACGGATATGCCTGATGGTTGTCTTGGTTCTGGGGTGCGGTATGCAGCCGGTTTATGCCGTACAGACAGTTCGAATCCTTGTTTTTCCATTTGAAATTTATGCACCGCAGAACCTGAACTATCTGAAAAGTCAGACTGCGGATGCGGTTGGCCGCAATCTGGAAAAAGAAGGTGCCAGCCTGATTAAATCTGACCAGTTGCCTGATGCATCTCAGGCGATCCGGACAGGAGACATATCCACGCTTCAAAACATCGGTCTCAAGGCCGGAGCTGACTATATCATCTGGGGAAGCCTGACCTGGCTTGCCCAAAATTTCAGTATCGATTCCCGAATGATTGATACAACCGGTGGCAAATCTCCGACTGCATTTTTTTCAGAAGGCGAAGGCATTGAAAATCTGGCCCCCGCCATTAAAAAAATTACAAATGACATGGGATTGCGCCTGTTCAAACGGGATAAAATTGCCGATATCGTTATTCTCGGCAATCGGCGTATTGAGGCCGATGCCATCCGGCGAACCATCAAAACGCAGTCCGGTGATATTTATATGGCGCAGAATCTCTCAAATGACCTGAAGGCAATTTATGGGATGGGGTATTTTGAGGATGTCCGTATCGAGGCTGAAGATATTGCAGATGGCAAGCGCATTATTTTTCAGGTGCGGGAAAAACCCACCATTCGGTTGATTAACTTTTCGGGAAACCGTGTCATTGAAAATGATAAACTTCAGGAAAATCTGGATATCAAGACCGGCTCCATACTCAACATTTTTAAAGTTCAAAGCAACATCAAACGGATGGAGGATCTGTACAAGGAAAAAAACTACCATAACGTCAAAATTACCTATGCCATCAAATCTCTCGAAAACAATCAGGGGGATCTGGAATTTAGTATCGATGAGGGCGAAAAAATCAAAATCAAGGAAATACGGTTTGAAGGCAACGCCGCATTCCCAGCCAAAAAACTGAAAGGGATCATGAAAACCGATGAAAAAGGTTTCTGGTCCTGGATTACATCCTCTGGTGAGCTGAATCGGGAAGATTTGAATCAGGATGTGGAACTGCTGACTGCCTTTTACCACAACAATGGCTATATTCAGGCCAGAGTCGGCGAGCCTGTCGTCGACTTTGCCAATGAATGGATTACTGTCACGATTAAAATCGATGAGGGAGCCCGCTTTAAAGTCGGCAAGGTCAGTGTGTCAGGCGATTTGCTGACATCAGAGCCGGAATTGCTGAAGCTTCTGAAAATTTCCAGGGCTGAATACTACAGCCGGGAAGTCATGCGGAATGACGTTCTGGCCCTGAATGACTATTATGCCGATGAAGGATATGCCTACGCAGATGTCATGCCCAAAATCGATCAGAATGCCAAGGAACTGCTTGTGGATATAGATTATGGGATTACAAGGAATTCACAGGTTTATTTTGAACGGATTCAGATATCCGGCAATACCAAGACACGGGACAAGGTCATTCGCAGAGAGCTTCAATCGTATGAGCAGGAACTTTTTAGCGGAAAAAAACTCAAACGCGGCATTCGAAATCTATATCGGCTGGATTATTTTGAAGATATCAAGGTCAATACGGTTAAAGGCAGCGCACCTGATAAAATGATCCTGGATATCAATGTAAAGGAAAAGCCGACCGGCACGTTTACGGTCGGCGGCGGCTACAGCAGTGTTGAAAACGTGTTTTTTGTCGGGTCGGTCACCCAGCGAAATCTCTTTGGTCGGGGACAGATTCTGCAGTTCAAGGGAGAGATTGGCGGAAGAACCACCCGATATAATCTGAGTTTTACCGAACCCTGGCTGTTTGATATTCCGCTTTCAGCCGGCGTTGACCTGTATGACCAGGAGCGGGATTACGACACCTATGATCTGGACAGCACCGGTGTGGCCATCCGCTTTGGATATCCGGTATGGGATTATACCCGGATGTATATGACCTATGGCTATGACATCAGTGACATGTACAATCTGGATGAGGGATTGTCCAATTACTTCAAAACAATGGAAGGTAAAAACGTCACCAGCAGTATCACCCCGTCCATCCGGTATGATTCAAGGGACCGGGTGTTCAACCCGACAGAGGGGTCCAGCCACGCCCTGTCCGTAGAATACGCCGGTGATTTTCTGGGCGGAGATATCGGTTTTACCAAATATATTGGTGAATTGGGGCATTACATTCCCCTGTTCTGGGGAACCGTTGGATTTGCGCATGCCAAGGCAGGCCTGATCGATCAACATCCCGGGGAACTGCTGCCACCCTATGACCGGTTCTATCTGGGCGGCATCAATTCGCTTCGCGGATTCAAGTGGCAGGATCTCAGCCCGGTTGATGAAAACGGGGATAAAATCGGCGGTGATAAATACGTTCAGTTTAACCTGGAATATATTTTCCCACTGTTGAAAGACGCCGGCGTTATGGGCGTGGTATTTTATGACACGGGGAATGTTTATAATGATGATGAAGACATCGCATTGGATAATTTGAGACAAAGCGCCGGCTTTGGTATCCGGTGGTATTCCCCAATGGGACCGATTCGGCTGGAAAACGGGTTTATTCTGGATCCGAAAGACGGAGAGAGCAAAAGCGGGAAATGGGAATTTACCATGGGATCGGCATTTTGATTGCATGGGATCGGTTTGAATCGTGAACGGATTCCCACTTTATAAATATAGCTCTCAAGATAACGATTTTGGATGCGTTATCGGTCGGGGATGACCGACAGTTTTTCAAGGCGTCAGCCGCAAAACGGTCTATCCCCTTCCTGCTGCCTCCCCAAAATCATTATCTTGAAAGCTATCGTACACAGAAAGGAATTTTTGAGATGCGTGTGTTAAGATATGGTGCTGTTGTTCTGATCGTGATGGCGTTTGCTGTAATTTCCGTCCATGCTGCTGATGCGACCAAAATCGGCGTGGTGGATTTTCAGAAAATTCTGGAAATCTCAAACGCGGGGAAGTCTGCCCAGGCTGAAATCAATATGCAGGGCAAACAGATGGAGTCAGATCTGAAGGCAAAAGGATCTGACATCGAAGAGATGGAAAAAAAGCTGGATCGCGAATCCCTGGTCATGAGCAAGGAAATGCGGGATGAAAAGCAGCGTGATCTCCGCATAAAAGTCAGCGATTTCAAGGCCCTTCAGCAGAAATACATGGAAGATTTCAAGCTTCTTGAAAATAAGATCATCAACAGAATACAAAAAGAAGTGGTTGAAATCATACAGGATCATGGGAAAAAAGAAAACTATATTTTAATTGTGGAAAAACGGACCGGCGGCGTGGTCTATGCACCTCAGACAGTTGACATTACCGATGCGATCATCCAGCTCTATAATACCCAGTCTCCTCAAAAAGTCGAGGGCACGACGGAAAAGAAAAAATAGGGCCATCCTATGGAACTTTCTCTTTTTGACATCTCCCGCATGATCCAGGGAACAGTTGATGGGGATATTCATCGGATCATTCACGGCGTGGCACCTTTTGAAACGGCGCAGGAAGATCAGATTACATTTGCCTGTCAGCCAAAATTTTTAAATCATCTGGACCAGACCCGGGCCGGAGCCATCCTCGTTCCGGAAAATGTTAGGGATGGCGCAGGCTGTCTGATTCGTGTGAAAAATCCTCAGATGGCCTTCAATAACCTGGTTCGATTCTTTCACCCTGAAATCAGACCCGATACAGGTGTAAGTCATCATGCGGCTGTTGAAGAAGGGGTTGTGCTGGGTGAGGACTGTTCCATAGGCCCGTTTGCGTTTGTTCAGAAAGGGGCTGTTATCGGAAACCGGGTCACCATTCATTCACAGGTCAGCATTGGCCGGAATGTGGTTATCGGAGATGATGTCGAAATTTTTTCCCATGTTTCCATTCTTCATGGAACCCGAATCGGAAATCGGGTGATTATCCAGGCGGGAAGTGTCATTGGAAGTGATGGATTTGGATATGCACCGGAGGCAGGCAGCTATCATAAAATTCCGCATATCGGGCATGTTCAGATCGATGATGATGTGGAAATCGGCGCGTGCAATACCATTGACCGGGCCACGTTTGGAAAAACATGGATTCAGAAATGCGTCAAAACCGATAATCTGGTTCATATTGCACATAATGTCGTCATTGGTGAAAATTCCCTTGTCGTTGCGCAGGTGGGTATATCCGGAAGCGTCACCATAGGCAAAGGTGTAATTCTGGCCGGGCAGGCCGGTGTATCCGGCCACCTGACCATCGGAGACGGTGCCACGGTCGGGCCTCAGGCGGGTATTGCCCAATCCGTTCCGCCACATACAGTGGTTTCCGGTTCTCCGGAAATGCCGCATGGTCAATGGCTGCGGGTTCAACGCATTGTCACCCGGCTTCCGGAACTGAAGAAAAAAATATCGGAACTGGAAAAGCGGCTGACCGCATTGGAAGGTTGAGCGTTTTGCGTAGTGAGTGATTGCTATCATCCTGGAGACTTGAATATATGGACCGGATTATGGACATTCGCGATATCCTCAAACGGCTTCCTCATCGCTATCCCATGGTGATGATAGACCGGGTAATAGAGTTGATTCCCGGTGAAAAAATCGTCGCGTTGAAAAATGTGACGATTAATGAGCCCTATTTCTGCGGACATTTTCCGTCCAATCCGATCATGCCTGGCGTTATGATTGTCGAAGCCATGGGTCAGGCGGGCGGAATTCTGGCCACAGCCAAAATACCGATGGACTGTCAACTGGAAAGCGTCTATTTCATGGGTTTTGACAAAGTCAGATTTCGAAAACCAGTTCTTCCCGGCGACCAGTTGATTCTGGAAGTCCGTTTGCTGAAGCAGCGGATGCAAACCGTCAAGATGGCCGGAAACGCATTTGTTGATGAAAAATTGGTGGCTGAAGCCGAATTTTTAGCCGCTTATGGAGAAGATGCATGATTCATCCTACTGCCATTGTCAGTTCTGATGCAGAAATTGGTGCCAATGTTACCATCGGCCCGTATGCCGTGATCGCGGGCGATGTGATCATTGGTGACGGAACCCGAATCGGACCGCATGCAACGATTGATCCCTATGTCACAATTGGGAAAAACTGCCACATCTATCAGTTTGCTTCGATTGGGGCAGCGCCTCAGTCCATTAAATTTGAAGGCGAAAAAACAGTTGTTCAAATCGGCAGTAACACCATCATTCGGGAGTTTGTCACGGTGCATCGGGGAACGGTTTCTGGTGGCGGCATCACCATCGTCGGGGATCACAATCTGTTGATGGCCTATTCTCATGTCGCCCATGACTGCAAAACCGGATCTCATGTCATCATGGCCAACGTCGCAACTCTGGCCGGCCATATTGTTCTGGGCAACCATGTCACGGTGGGTGGACTGGTGGCCATCCATCAGTTTGTCCGTGTCGGAGATCATGCGTTTATCGGCGGAAAATCGGCAGTGGTCAAGGATATTCCACCGTTTGTCATTGCTGCAGGAGATCGGGCTGCTCTTCGTGGGCTCAACTCGGTCGGTTTAAAAAGGCAGGGTTTTTCACAGGAAACCCTTGCCCGTCTTAAACGGGCCTATCGGATTGTATTCCGGATTGGACTGACCCTGAATGAAGCCATTCTGCGGGTCCAGGCCGAAGTTGACATGATTCCAGAAGTTATTCGTTTTATTGATTTTCTTCAATCATCGGAAAGGGGCGTTACGCGGTGATCGAAGGGGGAATGCTGAAGATGAAAGGTTGGGCGTTCCGTAGCTGGCGAACGCATCGGCAATTCATGACCATTTAATCAAATTCGTACGACTCATATCTCACAACATGTCTTTTCACGGTAAGAACCTTGCCTGAATCCATACCAGTCAAACGCATCGGACTAATTGCAGGCAGTGGACAGTTTCCGATTCTGTTTGCCAAAACTGCCAGAGACAAAGGCTATTCGGTATATGCTGCTGCCTATGTCAATGAGGCGGATATGACGATAGGTGACTATGTTGAAGCCGTGGAATGGCTTCATTTGGGCCAACTTCGTCGTCTGATTCAATTTTTTCAGCGGCATCATGTCTCGGAAGCCGTGATGCTGGGCGCCATTCAGAAAACCCGAATCTTTACCGACATTCGCCCGGATATGCGCGCCATCATGCTGGTTGCAGCCATGCGCAGCACGCAGGATGACGCCATTCTGAGAGGTTTTGCCGGTTTTCTTGAGAAAAAAGGCATTCGAATTCAACCCTCCACATTTCTCTTACCCGACCTTCTTGCGCCTTCTGGGTGCTGGACAAAGCGCAGGCCCAGCGCATCTGAAAAATCAGATATTGAATTGGGTCTGACCCTGGGAAAGGAGATCGGCCGTCTGGACATCGGTCAGTGTATCGTTATTGGCGGTGGGTCGGTTCTGGCAGTCGAGGCCATCGATGGAACAGACGCCACCATTTTGCGGGGTGGAACCCTGGGTAAAGGCAATGCCGTTGCGGTTAAGGTCTGCAAACCCTCCCAGGACACCCGTTTTGATATTCCGGCGGTCGGGCGGCAGACGATTGAAGTCATGCATCAGGCCGGTGTGCGGGTTCTGGCTGTCGAGGCTGGAAAAGCCGTAGTGTTTGACCGGTCTCAAATGATTGAAAACGCCGATACATACGGTATCACCATCATTGGAATATAGACGGGTATGATCGGAAGATGAAAAAAATCAAGGTCGCCGTTATCGGCGTCGGGTATCTGGGAAAATTTCATGCGGAAAAATATTCCCGCATGGCAAATGTGGATCTAATCGGTGTGGTGGATTCCGACCCGGAACGGGCAATGGCAATTGCCGAGCAGTTTCGCACAACGCCCTATTTCTCCCATCAGGATATTATCGGTAAAGTGGATGCGGTCAGCATCGCGGTACCCACACCGGATCATTTTGCGGTATGCCGGGATTTTCTCGAAGCCAATATCGATGTTCTGATTGAAAAACCCATTACGGACTGCCTCGACGAGGCTGATCATCTGGTCGATCTGGCCAGACATCGGGGACGGGTTCTTCAGGTCGGTCACCTGGAACGGTTCAATCCTGCAGTCGTTGCGCTGAAAGATATCATCAGCCGACCCATGTTTATCGAATCTCACCGGCTCAGCATATACAAGCCGCGCTGCATTGATGTCAGCGTGATTCTGGATCTGATGATTCATGATATCGATCTGATTCTGGGTTTTGTCCGCTCAGAAATCAGGGATATTCATGCATCCGGCATTCCGGTCATTTCCGGACATATTGATATTGCCAGCGTTCGCCTGGAATTTGACAATGGGTGTGTCGCCAATGTCACAGCCAGCCGAATATCCCTGAAAAACGAACGAAAGCTCAGACTTTTTCAAAAGGATGCCTATGTGTCCATCGATTTCGCTTCCCGTGATATCCTGGTGATTCGCCGAAATGGAAGCCAGACCGAAGGGATTATTCCCGGAACGGATATCCGGCAGTGGGCCCTTGACAAAGGAGACGCGCTGGAATCTGAACTGACCGCGTTCATCCATTCGGTCTCTCAAAGACAGCCACCGGAAGTGACCGGTCAGATGGGCCGGGACGCGCTTAAGATTTCCCTTCTCATTATGGATCGAATCCATTCTTTCAACCAGAGCCATCCGGAAGCGCTATCGGAATGAATGATTCCGTATCGTTCAAGTGCGTCATGATCATTGCCGGAGAAGCTTCCGGCGATCTCCATGGCGCCAATCTGGTAAGGGCCATGCGCCGGAAACATCCCAATCTTTTTTTCTTTGGAATTGGAGGAGATGCGCTCAGGAAGGCCGGTGTACGGGTGTTGATCGATTCGGCATCGCTTTCAGTTGTCGGTATCACCGAGGTGGTTGCAAAAATTCCACAGATTCTAAAGGGATTTTCGGCAGCGGCCGATATGATGAAGGCACTTCGGCCGGATCTGCTAATCCTGATCGATTTTCCGGATTTCAATCTCAAAGTGGCCAAGACCGCAAAAAAAACAGGCATTCCGGTATTATACTATATCAGCCCGCAGATATGGGCCTGGCGTTCCGGACGGGTTAAAACCATTGCCAGGCGGGTTGATCATATGGCCGTGATCCTGCCGTTTGAAGCCGATTTTTACGAAAAACACCAGGTTCCGGTCACATTTGTCGGACATCCGCTTCTCGATATCGAACCCGATGGTTCTGTTTATGATTCGAACCACGGGCCATCTTCGATTCCCACACTGGGTTTACTTCCCGGCTCCCGGGAAGGTGAAATCGTCCGGCATCTTCCGGTCATGCTTCAATCCGCTGTCAGGCTGCAAAAAACAATGAAGCATATCCGGTTCATCGTATCTATGGCCCCTGGAATACACCGTGAATTTCTGGATCAGATCTGTGCCCCCTTCTCCGACCAGCTTTCCTTAGAAATTGACGACCGTGAAGTCGGAAGTGTTTTTAACCGATGTGATATGGTGGTCGCGGTTTCTGGAACAGTGACGCTTCAGGCTGCCATTCATGGCAAACCCATGATCATTATCTACAGGGTATCGCCTGTTTCCTATTGGCTGGGTCGGGCCCTGATTCAGGTGAATCATATTGGGTTGATCAATCTGGTTGCCGGTGAATCCATTGTGCCTGAGCTGATTCAAGAGAAGGCATCACCGGAAACCATTTCCGCGATTTCCCACCGACTCCTGACGCACCCGGAAGAGCGCGAATCCATTCGGCGGAAACTTCTGAAAGCCAAAACCATCCTGGGCGGGCCCGGGGCATCCGGACGGGTGGCGGACATCGCTTTCGACCTGCTGAAGTGTCAGGCATGAAGCTATCAATTCCCTCATTCCGCGAACGCCATAAACAGATTCTGTCTCTGATTCGGGACTGTTGGCTCAAACTGTTTCTGGCCATGCTCTGCATGCTGGTCATGGCCGGGGCCACGTCTGCCACCGCGTTTCTGGTCAAGCCGGTTCTGGATGATATTTTTTTCAGCCGTAATCTGGCCATGTTAAAACTGATTCCGATGGCGGTAATCGTCATCTATCTGCTTCGCGGGCTCAGCATGTACGGACAGGATTATCTGATGAACGACGTGGGCCAGGGTATCATTCGAAAGCTTCGCAACATGCTCTATGACCGGATTCAGGATCTGCCATTGGCGTTTTTTCATGCTGAAAAAACCGGTGTCCTGATGTCCCGGATCACCAATGACGTCAACATCATCCGGAACATGGTTTCCACCGCTGTGACCGCCTCGTTGCGAGACTGTTTTTCCATTATCGGACTGACCGGCGTTATTTTTTACCGGGACTGGAAACTGGCGCTATATGCGCTGATTATTCTTCCCATCGCCTTCATTCCGGTTGTCAAATTTGGCAGGCGGGTCAGGCGGGTCAGCACCGGATGCCAGGAATCCATGGCTGAAATGAACGCATTTCTGCATGAAACCTTTTCCGGCAACAAAATTGTCAAGGCATTTGGCATGGAACCGTATGAAAAAAAGCGGTTTCATCAGAAAACAGAAGAGCTTTTTCAGCTTGAAATGAAAGCGGTCATTGCCAGATCCCTGTCCTCTCCCATCATGGAATTTCTGGCAGGCATCGGCATTGCCTTTATCATCTGGTATGGGGGATACCGTGTCATTAATGGCTCGTCGACTGCTGGTACGTTTTTTTCGTTTATGGCCGCGGTTCTGATGCTCTATGATCCGGTCAAAAAACTGAGCGGATTAAACAATTCAATCCAGGAAGGACTTGCGGCAGCGGACCGGGTGTTTGACATTGTCGAAAAAAAGTCGGACATTCATGAAAAAGATAATCCGGTTACGATTCGACCGGAACCCCATTCCGTGCGTTTTCGGGATGTCTGGTTCAAATATGACGATATCATGGTGCTGAAAAACATCAACCTGAGAGTCAGAGCTGGTGATATTGTTGCACTGGTAGGCATGAGCGGCGGCGGCAAGACCTCATTGGTGAATCTGATTCCCCGGTTTTACGACGTCAGCCGGGGCGCGGTTCTGGTAGACGGCATCGATGTTCGCGATGCATCCATTCAGTCACTTCGAAATCAGATTGCCATTGTCACGCAGGAACCGATTCTATTCAATGACACCATTCGCAACAATATCGCCTATGGAAACCCATCCGTCGGGATGGCAGAAATTGAAAATGCGGCTCACGCGGCCTATGCCTGGGACTTTATCGACAGACTCCCGAAACGCTTTGATGCAACCATCGGCGAACTGGGAAGCCGCCTGTCCGGCGGTGAAAAACAGAGAATCTGCATTGCCCGTGCCCTGTTAAAAGATGCGCCGATTCTGATTCTGGATGAAGCCACATCTTCTTTGGATTCCGAGTCAGAAATGCTGGTTCAGAAAGCGCTGGAAAACCTGATGAAGGGGCGAACGACATTTGTCATCGCTCATCGGCTGTCCACCATTGGATATGCCACCCGAATCGTTGTCATTGTGGATGGTGAAATTGTGGAAGAGGGCAGCCATGATGAGTTGTTTGCCCGTCAGGGAGACTACTGGAAACTGTATCAGATGCAGTTTGCGGGTGGCACGCGCATTGAATGAACAAGCGTTTTGCTTATCCCCGGGGGGAAAAGGGGATGACCAATGCGGATATGCCAAAATGCGGGCATGCCGGGATTTCAGCATTTCGACATTCCCGCATTTCAACATGAATCTGTGTTATCACCACATTAATGTCTGAAGAATAACTGATCCCTATCTCTTTCGAACGACCAGGCTGCCAATCGAATACCCGGCGCCGAAGGAACAGATTACGCCCAGATCACCACGGACCAGATCCTGGTTGTGAAGATGGAAGGCAATTATCGAACCTGCAGAAGCCGTGTTGGCATAACGATCCAGTACAATCGGCGCTTCATCGATGTTCGCTTCCCGTCCCAGCAGTCGGCTTGAAATCAGCGTATTCATATTGATATTGGCCTGGTGCAACCAGAAGCGCCTGATGTCCGCGATGGTCAAACCCAGACTTTCCACATGACTGCGAATATGGTGTTCCGCCATGGGACAGACCTCTTTGTAAACCTTGCGGCCATTTTGATGGAAAAGCTTGTCCGGGCCGTATGGATCGACATCGTTGACCCGGCTGATATAACTGATATTGGATCTGACATTGCTGGAAAACTGTGTCATCGCCTTTGTGCCGAGGATTTCATAGCTGTGAGGGGCAACACAGGTGTCAGCCCGCTCCACAATTGTAGCAGTCGCCACGTCGCCAAAAATGAAATGGCTGTCGCGATCACAAAAATTAACCTGGGGTGAGGTTAATTCCGGATTGATCAACAGTACGGCCCGGGCAGTGCCTGATGCCACCATTTCATAACCCCTGTGCAGGGCAAAGGTGGCCGCTGAACAGGCAACCAGCATATCGAAGCCAAAGCCATTTATTCCCAGTTCATGTTGCACCTCAATGGCAATTGCGGGATACGGACGTTGGGTGTAGGCACATGAGACAACCACGGCGTCGATTTCCGCTGCGGTTTTATTGGCGGCAATTATGGCATCCCGTGCGGCATGCAGTGCAATTTCAGCCTGGTCGGATAGCGCGTCTTCCCCGCGTTCCGGTATGACCGGTCGCATTCGCTGAATATCCAGTATGCCTTCTTTGATGTAAACAAACCGCTGCAAAATACCTGAAGCCTTTGCAATGAATTCGACAGTGGATTTGGGTTTGGATTCCAGTTTACCCGACTCGATATCACCGGCATGTTCTTTATTATAGTGATCAGCCCATGCATTATAGGACGCGACCAGTTCGTCGTTGGTGATGATATGTTTCGGCGTCCATAAGCCGGTACCGCTGATGACGACCGGGGAGATTTTTTCTGATGACATGATGATCCTTGTTATAATGGTTGGTTAAATTCGCTTATTTCAAATATTCATTAAACATATCGACTAACTGCATCTCATACCAGCCCGTAAGTCGGACATCCTGTAAAAATCCATTATGACCGCCATATTGATGAATCATCAGGCGTGTGGCCGGGTTGTGTTCAAGCCGGTAAAAATCCGCAACCGGAATGATGGGATCATCTGCCGATGTGATGATGGTGAGAGGCAGCTCAACCGATTTGAGAGCGTCGTCCAACACGGCATAACCGCTGAAATATTCGTTTGCAGTGCTGAAGGAACTGTATTTTTTCAGCAGGATTTCAGTCATTGAACGAATATTGTCACGTGTCATCAGCTCGGAAAAATCATAAAGGCCAGGATACAGCCTTTGTTTAACAGACAGCGACCGCCGCCATTTTTTTAAAAAATATTTTCGGATAAACCGGTTCTCATCAATTCTGTCCGTGGCTTTGGATGGATCCAGAACCGGGCTGATGGCTACCGCATGTTTGAAGTTGGAAATCGGATTGTCCTGACATTTTCTGGCGATTCTGAGCGTAAAGTTTCCTCCCAGGGAGAATCCGGTCAGGAAAACCGGACGGGGCATGGCCTCTTCTGAAATCTGTTGAATGGCCTGAAACACCTCGTCCAGCAGAACCGCATAAAACAGACCGGAATTCAGATGATGACTTGGGCCATGATCCCGCAAATTCAGGCGGAAAATATCAAACCCCTGATTAAACAGATGGCGTCCGGAAGTCAGAATGTAGGTGGAATCCGAGCTTCCTTCCCATCCATGAAGCAGAACCACCAACCCCTTACCACTCACCGGGAAATGTCTGCTGTGATAACCCAGCAGGCGAACACCATCTGTTGTATGAATGATTATTGATTTTTCGGTTGACGCCATGTCGTTTTTCCCCCAGGCCCGGAATTTGGCACTGGCGAGAAATGTCTGCGCATAGGCATTACGCAAGCAGACTGAAGGTGTGAATAAATTCGATTGCACGATTAGCCATTTATCATAAAAGACGGTATGGTATATTTGGCGTTCAAAATAAAGATTTAGGGTGCGTTATCGGTCGGGGATGACCGACAGTTTTTCAAGACGTCAGCCGCAAAAAATCTATCCCCTCCTTGCTGCCTTCCCAAAATCATTATCTTAAAAGTGATACTGAATTCTGAATTCTAACTATTGAATTCTGTTTTTGCATTTTTACGGTAAAGATTATACATGTTATCGTCAGCATATTCAAGGAGGTGCGCATGGCTGAAAAATTTATCAGCTTTCGAAATCTGAAATTTCTGCTTTACGAGGTATTTGATGTTCAATCTCTTGCCGGCAGACCCTATTATCGGCAGCACAATCGAAACACATTCGATATGACGCTGAATGCCGCCATGAAACTGTCATACAGACTTCTAAAACCCATATTTGCGGAAATGGATCACAACCCGCCCACACTGGTGGCGGGACAGGTCCGAGTACACCCCGCGGTTTCAAACCTGTTAAAGGAATTCGGTCAGGGTGGCTGGATTGCGGCAACATTTCCCGAGATCTGTGATGGTGAGCAGCTTCCGTTCATGATTGCCAATGCCTGTTTCATGATATTTTCCGCAGCCAATTATTCAGCCAGTGTCTATCCCGGTCTGACCGCAGGGGCTGCCCGGCTGATTGCCTCATTTGGAAATGATGAACAGAAGCGGATTTTTCTCACCCGAATGCTGTCGGGACATTGGCAGGGAACCATGGCGCTGACCGAGCCCCAGGCAGGCAGTTCTCTTTCCGATATCATGACCACGGCATTTCCGGAACAGGATGGATATTACCGGATGCGGGGCCGAAAAACCTTTATATCCGCAGGTGATCATGATGGTGTGGAAAATATCGTTCATCTGATGCTGGCCAGAATTGAGGGAGCACCGGTCGGCCCCAAAGGCATATCCCTGTTTATCGTTCCCAAAAAACGACTGAACGAATCAGGCAACCTGATTTCCAATGATATTGCGGTGTCACAGATTTTTCATAAAATGGGGTATCGGGGAGCCCCCATTGTTGAGCTCTGTATCGGAGATGACAATAACTGCATGGGATATCTGCTCGGTCAGCCTCACAAGGGCCTTGCCTATATGTTCCAGATGATGAATGAAGAACGGATCGGGGTTGGTTTGGGGGCAGCTTCCATTGCATCCGCCGCCTATCATGCCAGCATGGCATACTGCCGGGAGCGTTGTCAGGGACGGCCGCTGACATCCCGGAACCCCCTGTCTTCACAGGTTCCCATCATTTATCATGCCGATGTCAAACGAATGCTGCTTTTTCAGAGGTCTGTCGTCGAAGGTTCCTTGTCTCTGCTGATGCAATGCAGTCTGTATCAGGACTTGACCCAGGCAGGTGCTTCAATCGATGAACCGGAGACATACCGGCTTCTTCTGGAGCTGTTGACACCTGTGGCCAAGACATACGCATCGGAAATGGGAATTTTGAGTGTCAGTGCCGCGATACAATGTTTTGGCGGATACGGATACTGTCAGGATTTTCCGGTTGAGCAGCATTTTCGGGACATGCGCATTCATCCGATTCATGAAGGAACAACGGGTATACAGGGCATGGATCTTCTGGGTCGGAAAGTGGTTATGGAAAATGGAAAGGCTTTCGTTCTGTACCTTCAAACCGTTCAGACTGCCATAGATTCGGCCAGACGATTGAACCCGCTGATTCCGATGGCGGATAAACTGGGTTTGGCCAAAGACCTGCTTCAGGATGTGACGCTGAAACTGACAGGTATTGCCGTGAAAGACGGACCAGAGATTTTTCTGGCAGATGCGGTCCTGTATCTGGAGTTTTTTGGAATTGTCACTATTGCCTGGCAGTGGCTGCTTCAGGCAATTTCCGCACAACAGGCGCTCGACGATGGACCAGCGGCTTCAGCCGATTTTAATTTTTATCAGGGGAAACTCCATACCGCGCGGTATTTT
>Ga0351885_10003_pt1 | contig 134536 bp, 127 predicted proteins | sample TotcelFGM3001L13_FD_206771 | JGI IMG/M metagenome (GOLD analysis project Ga0351885, IMG submission 206771) | Enriched cells from coal bed in the Powder River Basin, Montana, United States - Total cells FGM rep3 HSBNCT.FGM.300.1.L13 ... | reverse complement strand
CTTCGGCGGCGGCCTACCTCCGAACCCACCGGCGCCCCCGCTCAAGATAGAGTGGCGGCTGGTGGCAGCCAGCCATTCCTGGAGGCATCATGACGGCCCAGGTTCCCCCCCACTGCAGCGCGGAGGCAAAAGGCGCCTCGAGCATGGAGGAGATCCAAGAGAAGGCCAGAGCGCGCATCGAAGAAGAGCGTAAGGCGTTCTCGGAGGATGCCCAGAATCAAGGAGAATCCCCGCCCAAAGCAGATCCTACGGCATCTTTTCTCCTTGAATGTGCCCGGAAAGGGCAGATAGGTGATGCCCGCCTATGTATTCACCTGTTTAAGGACCACTACTGCCATGACCATGCTTCGGGACGCTGGAATCAGTGGGAAGGTCATTACTGGGGTGAGGATCTTGTTTGTAATGTCGTGGCCGAAGTCGATAAGGTTATCGAAATCTATGAAAAAGAAGCTAAAAAATGGAAATGGATTAAATTAAAAGAGAGGAAAAATAAGAATGAAGAAGCCGAAAAAATAGCCGCTGCCAATGAGGCCGCTTTTCTTGAAAAAATTGCCAGACTCCAAAATAAACATTATCGGCTGAATGTGATATTTTTAGCTGCTGCAGGGAGTGACTCACTTGCTATGAGCGGCAATGAATGGGATCAAAATCCTTATTTGATTGCTTGTCCAAACGGGGTTCTCGATCTCAATAAAATGGAGTTTAGGCCTGGCCGACCGGAAGACTACATCAAAACATTCTGTCCAACGGAATGGCGTGGTGGAGATGAACCCGCCCCCCGCTTTTGTAAATTTTTAAAAGAAATTTTTGGTGAAGATTTAGAACTCATTGCCTATAGCAAACGACTATTGGGATATGGGATCCTCGGCCTTGTAATCCATCATATCTTGATAATTCTTTGGGGGATCGGCAGAAACGGCAAAGGGACCCTGCTTGAGATATTGTATTTCGTCTTGGGGCCACTTGTCGGTCCAATCCAGGCCGAACTCCTTCTCGAACAGAACAATCCCAGGTCAAGTGCTGGACCTTCGCCAGACATCATGGCCCTCCGGGGCAAACGCATCGTCTGGGCCAGCGAGACCGATGAGGGGCGCAAGCTCAACGCCGGTAAGGTGAAATGGTTGTCCGGCGGTGATACACTCGTGGGCCGCGTCCCTTATGGGAAACGGGAAGTTCCATTTAAACCATCACACTTGCTTTTCTTGTTGACCAACTTCAAACCGAAGGTTAAGGCCAGCGATTTTGCTCTATGGAACCGCATACATCTTATCCCTTTCAAGTTTTCCTTCATAGATGACCCCAAGGAACCGCATCATCGGAAAATAGATCCCAATCTCATGGAAGATCTCAAGAAGGAGGCCCCCGGTATCCTCGCCTTGCTCGTGCAGGGGTTTAGGGAGTGGAAAGAGAAGGGGCTAAGGCCGCCCGCCGCAGTAATGCAGGCGGTTGAGCAGTACAAGGAGGAGGAGGATGAGGTGGGTCTTTTCATCGGCGACTGCTGCGTTATAGCGGCGGGTGCAACGGCCAAGGGCCAAGAGCTTTACGATGCCTATAAGAGTTGGTGCGACCGGGAAGGCCGCAAGCCCATGTGGCAGGTGAAATTCGGGGAGCAAATGAAATCCAGATTTGAATGGAAGAAGGAAGGGGTCATTGTCTATTACGGGATTGGTTTGCTGGCTCAGTAGGGGATGGAGGCATCTTGAGGCTTTTGGAGGCATTCCTGGAGGCTCTAACCCAGACCAGGCGTGCATATGGAGGGTATGGAGGCATTTCCCATAGACTTCTCCATAATTAAGGATAGTTTTTAAAATCTTGATATACGAATTTTCTATAGAAATGGCTCCAAGCCTCCAAATGGTCTCTAAAAGACAGGTTAACATACTGGTTTATCAAGTGTATTCAGTTTGGAGGCATCACCTGGAGGCTCTCCAAAAAGCCTCCAAATGCCTCCAGATTGACAGCGGGGGGGGTATTGAACATCCTTGACCTGTTACAAGCTGATGGCAACGTGGTTAAACGGGTCGCCGCTACCAAAGGGGGAGAATATGCCGGCCCATGTCCCTTTTGTGGCGGCAACGATCGGTTCCGGACTTGGCCGGAACAGGGCGAATACGGCAAATGGTGGTGCCGCCAATGCGGGCGCCATGGCGATGCTCTCCAATACTTGATTGATTACCGGAAGATGAACTTTCGAGAAGCGGCCAAGTATGTGGGGAAGGAGATCAGCAGCTTTACGTCCTCTTTGTCCGGCAGGAAGGCGACCCACAGCCATCAGGTCCCCCGAGAAACCACAGCGCCCACTGATCTCTGGCAGGAACGAGCCCGGAGGTTGGCCGAAGAAAGTGAAAACTGGCTTTTTCACCATCATACCTTTGCACAGGCAATGTTGGGTTGGTTGAAAGAACATCGGGGCCTTTCAGAGGAAACCATTAAGGAACATCGCCTTGGTTTGGTCCTTATTGATAGATTTGAAGGACATGAACAGTGGGGGCTTGAACCAGTTTTTAAGGATGATGGAAATCCCAGAAAGATATGGATGCCCCGGGGCTTGACCATTCCCCTTTTCCAGGACGAAAAGATTTACCGAATCCGGATCAGGCGGCCCAAGTTTGCCCTCAGGTCAGAGAGGGACCCCCGCTACTATTTGTTGAGGGGTTCTGACACCCGGGCGATGATCCTGGGTACCGACAAACCCGTGTCTATCATTGTGGAATCCGAGCTCGACGCCCTGCTCCTGTATCAAGAGGCCGGGGGCATAGTGAACGTCATCTCTCTTGGTAATGTTTCGACCCGACCAGATCAGCAGGCAGCGGACCTCCTGAACTCAAGCAGGTTGATCCTGGTGGCCCTCGATTTTGACCAAGCTGGCGCCATCGAATCCTGGAGATGGTGGAGGAAGCACTTCCGGCAGGCCTACAGGTGGCCGCCAACGGAAGGCAAGGACCCCGGTGACATGCTGACGGTGGGCGTCAATATTTGGGCATGGGTAAAGGCCGGGCTCACGGAATACAAAGATGTTGCCGCCCAACCGGAGCATCCCGTCCACTTGGCCCGCGCAGAAGAGGAACTCATCGTTGAGGAGCACCACGAAACCGCCCCACCACCCACCCCTGTGACTTTATCGGCAGTCCCAGCAACCACGTCCCCGGACCTCCTGGAGAATACATTCACCTGCTTCAACTGCTCCCATTTCCGCCCCGCAGTGTCTCCGAACCCCATTCAGGCCTGGGGTCGCTGCGAGAAGCGGAAGAGGGGCAGGTTTGGCTGCGCGACGGCATGTAGAGTCATGGGTGAGGCTCACTCTTGAGGGGATTAAAACCTACGGTTCAAGGCTGGATGCAGCCTACAGGAGGGCAACAACCATGCGGATTCCTGAATTTTGTGGTGTAGATGAGTTCAATCGTTCCCTGATCTACAATCGGCAAAAGCTCGATGACGTCCTTACAAGGTTTGACGCCGGAGGCTTTAGTAGGGCTGAGTTAGAAAATCTCGCCATGGCCGCCGGGCGAACAGTTTTTGTTTGCCGCGAATTGGTCAAGTGGCAAAACTTGAAAGCGGTACTGGGGGTCGCGGCTGAGAAAAATGGGCTTGATGAATTTGGCTGGGAGTAACCTTAGCGACCTGAATCCTACACATAAGGAGTAATTTTTATGCCTTATAAAGACATAGAGCGGCGGCGGGCTTGCAGTCGGGACTCTAAGCGCCGGAGCCGGGCCCAGTTGACTCACCCACTCCGAAATTTCCGGGCTTATGTCTGCGTGCGGTTCCCCCAGTTAAACGTGGGCCTGGCCTCTTTTGATGGCGGATTCCTGATCACAGACCGGCGTGACATTCAAGACCAGATTGGGCGACATCCAGAATTTGGGAAATTCATTTTCCCATTGTGCATAGACATGACTCTCAATTCCGAGGACGAGTAAATATCCTATATTATTCTATAGTTACAGGATATTAAATGTTATTTTCGATGATTATCAAATTATTTGCGGGCTTTTCTACCTATTTTTCATGTTCCCCGCGCCCCTTTTCTCACGTCCACCCCCCTGGCTTGTTTCCCTAATAACCAGCATCGGAGCTACTTCTAATGGTCTTTCCACCCTAGATATTTCCTGCCAAAGAAAAATTCAATTAATTCGAATCAGTGTTTTTTCGCCGTGGTGAGAGGTCCTGGTGGGCTGCCGTTCGACAAAACAGCGCCTACGCTTCCGGGTATTTCTCTATTTCCCCCGGGCTTTAACCAAGTCCATATTGGGGTTGACCGGGGTTCCCCCGACAGTTGACTGTGTCATGTTTCTTTATTGCCCAAGCGCACCTCTTTAGTTGTATTTGAGTCTATTGAGGTTTCTTTGGACGAGGCGCCGACACCAATTCCTTTGCCATTCGTTCGATTTTTCCGGCCACTTTAGCGACATTATCCATGGAAATTGCTGCGGGAATTTTATCACCCGTTAAGTACCGGGAGACGTAGGCCGCACTGGAGCCTTCCAGTCCTAAATGACTGGTTACAATAAAAGCTGCTGCTTCGGCCTCTACTTCAATGGCGGCCCTCTCCAGATTGGTGCGACTAGGCCACCAGTTATCTTGATCGGCGCCAAGATGCCCGAGAAAAATATGGGCCAGCTCATGACACAAAACGCCGAAGCGACTCGGTTCGGCCAGTTTATCATTTACCGCAATCCGCATCTTCCAATCTCCGGTTCCGCGGGCAATCGTCGCAAAACCACCGTGGGTGGAGGATAAGGGTTTAAAATCAACTCGGATACGGTATCTACCGGCATTTTCTAAGGTCTGGGATAACCATTCGGGGTTCCATCTTCCTTGAAAGGTGGCGAAAGCGCTAAGCTCATCCGGTAATTTCTCCCCTTCCGTCTGGTCAAGGTCATAGACCAGCATCACCGGATGCATCGGCGCCAGGATGAGCAATGGGCGGGCATCTTCCTTGAGGCTACGGTCAAACCGGTCACGCCAATCCCTGGCTGTTGCATAGAAAGAGCAACTGGGATTCTGCAAGCGCACCAACATATTATTGTAGGGAGCATAATCCTGGAAACGCCCCATGAACTCGACCATTTCCTGAAATGCCCGGGAGGAACGGTACTGCTGGCTCTGACGCAATAAAATATCAATCGTCGAAGCAACATGCGACTCCGCCGCACCTTCGCCCCTAAGCGCCTTCTCGATGGCGCCGCTAGTTATCATTGCCTGGAGATATTGACGTTCGGCGCGGGACAAATCAGGATTGTCAGCAAGTCGCGTGACTACTGCGGCAAGATCCCATCTGGCCTCCATACCAAGGTTTCGCTCAATCTGCTCCACCAGTTCCGGCGCTGATGGTTGTTGCCGCCTTCTGAGAATGTCCACAATGAATTTCGTCGTTTGTTCGGCAAGGTCAGGGGGTTCAGATAAGCCCGATTGCATGGTGACTTCTCCCCACTCTGGAGGACCGCGTTAATTCCTCCCCATCATTGGGAATCTATTACGACTCCTCATTTATCCGGGCGTGGCCAGGAGTAAGAGTTTGGCTTGATGCGCTGGTAGTTGGCGTTCAGGGCCGGTTCCATCAAGACAATGCCGGCCAGGCGGCGGGCCATGTTCATGACCTCCCGCGTTTCTTCCGGGGTGAGAGCGCGGCCTAAGAGTTTCTGCTCCCGGTAGGACAGCCACTTTTTCATGACCTGGTAGCCGCCGATGTAGTAGGTCCAAACCTTCTCGGGGACGTTCTGCCAGTAGGCCGTCTCGTTCAGATAAATGTCAAAGGTGGTCTTGCCCAGGCGCTCCAGGGCCTGCTCCGGGGTGAGGCCCAGGGCCGGGGCGCCCTCCCGGATGGCGGCGAGTTCCCCGGGGGTGTAATCCCGCCTGACGGCCTGGCCCTTGCCCGGCATGGTGACGCCGTCCTTGCCCCCGTGGCCCCAGCCGCAGGTGAGGGCCAGGTCCCCGGCGTCCGGGTTCAGGGGGCCGCCACCCACCCGGGAGACCACGGCCATAACCTTCACCTCCGGCCGCAGGGGTCCCGCCGTTACCCCCGGTACCGGGGTCTCCGTGTCCAATAGGGCGGCGATCTCCCGGCCCAGGCGGGCGGAGGCTCGCAAGGCGTCAGCGGTGTCCGGCAGGGGCACCCGGGGCCAGTCCTGGCGGATGCCGTCGTGATTTTCCGTCAGGTAGGCGGGAGCGTAACCCACGGCCAGGGTGTGCATCCAGATGAGGCCGGCGGTCTCGGGATCGGTGTCGGGGTCTGGGAGGCCCAGGGCGGCGAGGTAGGTCCGGGCGGTGGAGGAGAGGTTGGCTTTGGGAGTCTGGTCCTCTCCTTCTGCTTCTTCAAGTAGAGTGGGATGCTTAAATTTTTCCTTTTTGCCTTTGTCTAAGTATGTCGGGCGGAGCAAGATAGGGATGGCGATGGCGTTTGGTCTAAGTAAATGGTAATCGGGTAACTCTGACGCAATGGTGATTGCAATCTGCTCTTTTGGTCTTTCAGCCATTACTCGGGTGATTATGAACTTATTGCCGGGCCACTTTTGGGCCACAAGTGCTGGCCGTGGTTCATTCCATAAGGGACGCACTGAGCTATAATAGCACCAGCGCACGTCGAAAGGATAAAGTGCATAGCGCATTATCCTGCGGTCATCAAATTCCTCTGCTTTGAGGGCTCGTTCCCTGCAAGATTTAGGGTCAAACCTACCGGCTTCTTCTGTCAACCCCATTTTCAATACCTTCAAACTGGCCCAATCGACCTCGGGGTCATAATAGACCCGCATCCTTTCTGCCAAGGAAAATCTATCTATGTCAATGAGCGAACTGCGGCGCATTTCCTGCAATCCGCTTATAGGCATCTCCTTGCATAAATCTACCAGCTTCGGCCATTCCAGGTATTGGGCCGCTACAATCCCAGGCCGGAAGGAAAAGCGGTTGCTTTCATCCGGCTTGGCCTGTTGGTATTGGGCCTCAAAATCTTGGGCTTTGAGGCTTTCCAGCAAGTCAGCCCGCTTGGCCGTTCCCCAGAAATGCCGGAACCGCACTACGGGATGGAGCACAGGCGCCTCCGCCTGTGCGTCTTGCTTCTTTTCCGGCACAGCCGGGGGCGGCTGTGCTCCACTATCCACAGGCGAGGGCGCCTGTGCTCCACCTTCCACCCACTCGCGCCAGATCCAGGGATAGTCATCCGAGTTCTCCACCAAACCCTTTCGCACCGGATTTTCGCAGATATATTCCGCCTTCTGCTGGGTGCTTTCATCAGACCTGATCACCCGGTCAAAGGATTCCTCCTGCCAGACGCGTCCCCGCCGGTTGAAAATCTTATTGATGCTGTGAGCGCTTACGCCTTTTATGCCCTGCATGATTTCCGCCTGGCCGTAGGGGTTGCCATGCTGGTCGGAGAGAGGCGTGAAGAGTAGATGCACATGATCGGGCATAACCACCGCGGCGTGCATCCACAGCTTGACCCCATGATCGTACAGGCAGTGCTTCAAAACCACGCTTCGCACCGGCTCGGGCAAAGGCTGCCGCTTATGCGTACTGAAGGTGACAAAGAGAGGGCGTCCTTCTTTTTGCAGATGCGGCAAATTGCGCCGGTATTCCCCCAGCGCAGGTTTGGCGTGGAGCACAGGCGCCCCCGCCTGTGCATCTTGCTTCTTTTCCGTTACAGCCGGGGGCGGCTGTGCTCCAGGGTTCACAGGCGAGGGCGCCTGTGCTCCACGAGCTTTTCGCACCAGCACTCCGACGGCGGTGCCTACCCGGATACCCTCCCGGTTATATTCCGTGGAAAAGACGGATGGATCGGGTTTGCCGTCCGGGGTAACCTTGCCTGTTTCCCGGCTGTCGCCGTTCAGGCAGTCGAACCACAGGGCGTCGAACTCGGAGAGGAAACGCTGCCGCATGACCACAAAGGAGGGATCGCCCAGGTAGGAGAAGTTGGAGATATAGCAGACCACGCCCTTGCCAGTCTTTTCGGCGATGCGGCGCTCGGCCAGGCGGAAGAAGCGGACATAGAGTTCGTCCAGGTTGAATTTCTTAATGCCCCACTGGGTAATCAGCCCTTCCTTGTAAGGCTCCACCAGGCCCTGCTCCTCCTGGGGACTTACCCCGGCAAAGGCGTTGTAAGGGGGATTGCCCAGGATCACCAGGATGGGCTTGTCCCGTTTGACCTCTTCGGCGGCGTCCCGCTCCTCGGCCAACTCCGGAAAGATAAGCTGCTGCTTGGGGCCTTGGGGCGGCTCCCACCCGGTCAGGGCGTTGGTGAGATAGACCCCGGCCCGCTCGTTGGCGCCGGCGGCCAGGGGCGCGCCCAGGTTCTGGACATAGAGGCCCACCTGCAAGTGGGCCACCACGAAGGGGGCGGGGAGAATCTCGAAGCCGAAGACCCGGCTCAGGGCCGCCTTTTTCACGTCGGCCCCCACCAGGGCGTCATCGCCTTTATCCCGGAGGGTGGCGGTGATGCGCTTCAAGACCTCCACCAGGTAGGCCCCGGTGCCGCAGCACGGGTCCAGGACATAGACCCGGGGATCGGCCAGGCCGTCGGGCAGGTCCAGTTCCTGCCGCAAGACGGTATCCACCCTGGCCACCATGTACTGGACGATTTCCGGCGGGGTGTACCAGACGCCCAAGTCCTTACGGAGTTGGGGATCGAAGGCCTCCAGGAAGGGTTCATAGAAATACTGGACCGCGTGGCCTTCTTCAAACTGGTCGAAGAAGGAGGCCCGGTCCACCCGGTTCAGGGTGGTCTCGGTCCACTCCAGGACCTCCACCAGCCCCAGGGGGCCGAGCTTGGCGGGGGTCGCCAGTTGCTCGAACAAGGCCCGGATCATGGGAACACGGAGATACCAAACGGTCTCCCGCCAGTTGAAGCGGGCCTTCCGGTCGGTGCGAGGATGATTTTTGTCCCACAGGACCCAGGCGGAGAAGACGCCGTAAAATATCGTCTGCACCAGGGTGGAGCGGAAAAAATGCTCGCCTTTACCGGGGTCGGCCTTGGTGCCCTCGAATTTTAGCCCCAGGGCCTCTTCCAGGGCAGCCCGGAGGGTGTCCAGGGCCGGGAGTGCGACCCCTTCCATGCGAGCCTTGGCGTCCCGAGCGTAGGAGGCCAGAAACCAGGCCAGGTCCTTAGGAGCGGCCAGGGGTGCGGCCTGGAGCATCACCCGCTTGAGATATTCTATGCAGCGTTCGCCGTGGGCCGCGGCCAGGCGCCGGGGGTGGGCGGCTTCTTTCCAGAACTCCGCTTCGTTGGGGGCCAGGCGGTAGGCTTCCAGCTTCACCTGCTTGCCTTCGGCGTCCTGCCCCACCAAAAGGAAGTCCCTGAGGTTGGTCACCAGGACCTGGCGGTATTTGCCCCAATAGCGGGAGACCTGCTCGCCGTCGGCGGTGAGCCAGGCGTCGTTGCTGGCAGGCTTTACCTCAATAACCCCACGGGCCGGGATGGCGCCGGGCAGGGGTTCGGCGGCGGCCTTCTGGAATTGGTCAGGAGTAAAGAGGCCGCCGTCCGGGAGACCGGCCCCCCGGTTCTTCAGGTTGATGATGCACCGGACTTTGGGCTTGAGGGTCCTGCCGACTTCGTTGAGCAGATTGGAAAGAGCAGGGTAATAGGCAGTTTCCGCAACGGCCGCCCCGGTAGAGCGGATGTCGTAGAGTTCCCGGATGTAGGTTTCGAGGGGATTCATCCGCGGCCATTATGCCACGGGTGGAATGATTTGGTTAGCTCTTTTTTGAAAAGCCTGTCTTGATTGCAGCTTCGGCAAAGAATTATCCTCCCGAGTATGACTGCGCTCTGGGCGCGATAACCGTGGAACCTTTAGCCCACGGGCGTGGGGACAACGGGAGCCGAAAAACAACAGCGGGGCCGGCCAACAAAGAGCAGATAGAACCATATTTTGACAGAATATCGAAGCATTTTGGCAGGACCCGGAATAGCACAGATCGGGCAGCTATTATTTCTATCTATTTTTCAAACTGGCATAAGCAGCGCTATTAGATCTCTCTATAGGAAGAACCCGGCAATATACTTCAGGGCCAATCCAGAAATGACTATTCCCAGGCCGATTCGAATGATATTTGCCTTGATGAACTTTTGCATCCTAGCCCCGATGTACATGCCACAAAAACCCCCGATGCCGAAGAGGGCGCCCAGGGCCAGGTCCGGGGCCACCGCCTGGCCCGGATAGAATGGGACCAGACCGTAGTAAATCCCCACCCCCGCCACCGAGGTGACAAAGGTGCCCATGAGGGCGGCCCCGGCGATAGTATAAATGGGCAGACCGAAGATAGCCGCCACAAAGGGCGCGATGATGGAACCGCCGCCGATGCCGTAGGTGCCGCCGATGAGGCCCACCACCAGGGCCAGGGCGAACAAGGCGGGAGCGCTGAAAGAGAAGGTCTCGCCCAAGAACTCGTAAGATACTTGCCGCCAACTCCAGGCCAAGGTCTTGACCCGGGCGGCGAGGGGCAGGCCGCTGCCGATAGTCTGGCCACTCACCGCCATTACTGCCTTAAGCTTTTGCTGGACCTGGGCTTCAAATTCCTGGATCTTGGCCTTCTTGCGCCTGGCCATGGGGGTCTGGTCATAAAGCAGCCGGACGCCGATATAGAGCAGCACGCAGCCGACGAAGAACTTGAAGTTTTTGGGGTCCGGCAACCATTTGACCCGGATCAGGGCACCGAACAAAAGCCCCGGTAAGGTCCCCAGGATCACCACCCAGGTGAGAGGCCAGTTCATGCGCCCCTCCCGAAGATAGCGATAAACGCCGCTGGGAATAGCGACAATATTGAATACCAGATTGGTGGGACTGACCGCCGGGCTGGTAAAGCCCAGCACGCTCACCTGAAACGGCAGGAGTAAAAAAGCCCCGGATACACCGCCCATGGAGGTGAAGGTGGAGACCACCAGGGCGACCAGAAAAGGCACGGCGGGATGCGTTTCAACCCCACTAACCGGGAAAAGCATAGCAGTGTCTCCTTTGCGTGAGACGATCTCGGACAGAGAAAAAAAGTCTATACAATTAACACGAATATTATTATATTAATGTCAATATAGCAATGAGCGAAACGGGGTGTCAAGAAGATTTGGGGCCCTTGCTAAAATGTCAAAGGTTTTTAAAAAGGCCGGAGAAACCTATTCCCACAAAAGCGCTCTATGGATGAGAGAGACCCCCAAGACACGAAACCGGCGGGACTGAATAATCGGCCTGTGCCGATGCCGGAGGGCGCCGGCCACGCCCGCATCGTTGCCACACCGGATGCGAGCCGGTGCCTGGATACGGTTCAGCTCAACCGGCTGGAGCAAACTTTTCGCCAATGGGTGGAGGGCGCGGCCAGGCTGGATGTGCGGTTATCCCGGAAGCGCATCTTGCTCATCTTTCTGCTGATTCGCTACACTGGCGCTAAGTTAAACGAGGTTTTGGCTCTCAATCCCTTTCAAGACATTGACGCCGACAGGCAATCGGTGGTTTTCAGTAAAACAGATGTCACCCCTGATCGAGCACCCCGGGAAGTTCAGATGCCGGAGTCGCTTTCCCAAGAGATTCAGGCGGCCTTAGAGGATACCGCTTTCAAGCAATCTCTGGGCAGTCTATTCAACGTGGACCCCGGCCATGTCCGCCGCAAGTTCTATGAACGGGCCGATGCCTGTGGTTTTCCGAAAGAGTTGGGAGGGCCGGACGCCATCCGGAAAGCCCGGGCGGTGGAACTGCTCCAGAACAACGTGCCCTTACCGGTGGTACAAAGGATCTTGGGGCATTCAACTCCCAATTTAACTGCGGCCTTCGTCTCTTTTTCCGACGAGGATATTCGCCAGGTTACCCGGTTTTTTATGGAGAAGGAATCCCACCGGAAAACCAGCGCCCGTAATGCTTTTTTCGGCAAGATCAACGCCATCCAAAAAGGGGACATCCAGACAAAAGTTGAATTGGTTACCATCGGGGGATATTACCTAACCACGGTGATCACCAATGACAGTTTAGCAAGGCTGGGGCTCAAAGCAGGGACCCTGGTCACGGCCGAGGTCAAGGCTCCCTGGGTGGTTTTGCAGAAAGGGGATGAGGAGCCTAAGTGCAGTGCAGAAAACAAGTTTCACGGAACCATTGACCGAATCATCAAAGGCAAGGTGACTACTGAGTATGTGGTTAAATTTTCCGATGAAACAGAGCTGTGCTCCGTGGTAACCAGCGACAGCAGCCGCCGACTCGACCTGCACGAAAACGATCCGGTCTGGGCCATTTTCAACAGCTTTTCCGTGGTCTTGCACCTGGATTAGCCAAAAAATTTTTGCGGTCCTGAAATGAATCATTTCCACCTTGACATCTATATTTTGTTTTAGTAATTACTAAATTAAAAATGGACACAGACCGGGAATTAGCCCTGATGTTTAAAGCCCTGTCGGCGCCGGCAAGGATCACCATGGTCCAATTGCTGAAAAATAGATCGCTGTGCGTGGGAGCGCTGGCAAAAATACTGGGGATCACTCCCGGCGCGGTGTCCCAACACCTGCAGGTTCTCAAGGCGGTAGGCCTGGTGGAAGCGGAAAAGCGTGGCTATTTCATGCACTATGGCCTCAACGTTAAAACTTTAGCCCGCTGGAAGGAGGTCCTGGAGGAATTCCTCACCGCCCCGGAAGCTTTGGAAACCTGCAAATTACTCAAACCAGGAGGTGGACTATGTGTACCTGTAAAACCGGATGCCAAAAACCGGAAGAGTTGAAGGGCCAACCGGAGGAGTGCTCGCCGGAGCAAATCCTGAAATGCCACGGCGAGGTTTCCGAACACCCTTGTATTCCTTCTCAAAAGAAGTGAGGTATCTTGCCCGGGAGGGGGAGGTGCGCCACCCCTCCCGGCTTATCTTGGAGCAACCAAATGGAACCAGTCCTGGCCATTTCTGTATCCGGCGTGAGCAAAAGCTATGGCTCCCTTAACGCGCTCAGCGAGGTAAGTTTCTCGGTGCGGCAGGGGGAAATCTTTGCCTACCTGGGGCCCAACGGCGCCGGCAAGACCACCACCATCAGGATTCTTTCGGGTCTGCTCAAGCGGGATGCCGGGGAAGTGCGCATCTGCGGGGCGGATGTGACTAACGACCCGGTTTTTATTAAAGAACGGATCGGGGTCGTCCCCGATGAGTCCAATCTCTATCCCGAACTCACCTCCCGCCGGAATTTGGAGTATATGGGGGAGTTATACGGCTTGCCGCGGGCGGGGCGCACTTCCAAGGCCGCCGAGCTCCTGTCGTTCTTCAATCTGACCGACCGTGCGACCACTCCCTTTGGCGCCCTTTCGAAGGGGCTGAAGCGGCGTTTGACCATCGCCGCCGCCCTGGTGCATGATCCGGAGGTGGTGTTCCTGGATGAACCTACTTCGGGTCTGGACGTGCCCAGCGCCCGGACTTTGCGGGAGCTCATCCGGACAGTCAACCGCCAGGGCGCCACGGTATTTCTCACTACCCACAACCTCCAGGAAGCCGAGGCCTTGAGCCAGCGGGTGCTCATCCTCATCAAGGGCCGGGTGGCGGCCCTGGGTACTCCCGGAGAAATCCGGCAGCGGGTGCAGCACCTCAATCTCTTGTCAGTAACCTTCTCAGCAGAGATCGAGGTGGCCCATCTGCTCCAGGCCTGTCCGGCGGTTCTTCAGGCCTCCCGCCAGAACGGGGCCTGGCGCCTTGAGGTCGCTGAGGCGCAGGCGGCTCTGGAGCAATTGGTGGCTTTTACCGGAGGTGAAGGCGTGCGCATTTCTGAAATTAACACTATCACCGCCAGCCTGGAAGACGCCTTCATGAGCTTTCTTAAGGAAGGCGGTGCGAAAGCGGAGGCACTCCCATGAGCCAGTTCCGGCGGGCCCTGGCCATCAGCTCAAAAGACATCGAAAGCTATTACGGCAAGCCGCCACTTATCACCTGGGGGTTGCTGTTCCCGGCGGTCTTGATTCTTTCTCTCTACGTCAAAGACCCGGCTACCTATTTGGCCATCGCGCCGGGCGTCATCGCCATGACCTTGCTTTTCGGCAACACTTCCATGGGCGCCATTGTGGTCACCTTTGAGAAACGGGCTGGCACCTTTCAGCGGCTGCTTCTGGCCCCCCTCTCCATGCGCACCATTATCCTGGGCAAGGCGGCCAGCGCTGCTGCTTACGGCATCGCGACAGCCTTAGCGTTAGGCTTAGGGCTGAAGTTCGCCTTGGGAATGCCCTTTGTCAATCCTTTGATCTTTTTGGCGGGCCTCATCCTGGGAGCAGGGTGCTTTTCCCTGTTGGGCTTGACTGCCGCGGTGATGGTCCGGGAAGTCTTTGAAGCCATGACCCTGATGAACTTTTTCCGGTTCCCGATCTTATTTATTAGCGGGGTCTTCATGCCCCTGTCCCAGCTCCCGTCCTGGCTCAAACCTCTGGCCCTGGCATCTCCCCTGACTTACGTGGTGGAACTCCTGCACTTGGGAGTTACGGGGCACTCGGAATTTGCCAGCCCGGTTATCCCCCTTCTGGCCAGTCTTTTATTCTTGCTCGCCAGTTGGCTCCTGGCCGAAGCGGTGTTTCGCCGCCGGGCCTATGCGTAAATTCAGGCTTAAAAAATAATCTTTCATGCGCCGACTCCCGGCCAGTACTCCAAGATGTTTGACCCAAGAACCTGGAAACTTTCAGCGGGGAAGTAACCACCGTGGACCAGCTTACCCCGGGCTACGGCATGTCCGACCGGGTCTGGCTGGGTCTGCAAACCGACAAGCACATGATCTTGGTCATCCTGGGGCCGACTTGGTTTAATAACGTGCGTAATTTCAAGGTCGAGCCTAAGGATCGTTTAGAAGTCAAAGGATCGATGATTCACGGCCTGGAGGAGCCGCTGTTTATCGCCACCGAAGTGAAAAAGGGAGACCGGGTCCTTAAATTGCGGGATGAATTCGGTTACCCAGTGTGGGCTCCTCCTCGCAAGAAGCACGATAAATAATTTTTCCCCGATGTCAGGAGAACTAACATAACGAGCAGTATTCTTTCAGGGGCGAATTTTATGAACCTTTATTCTAAAAAAAACTGACCGGGGGGTAAGCCCCCCGGAAGTAGGTTGATCAGCCGCCAAACTGACTTAGCTTTGCGGCTACATCCTCTTTCGCCACCTCTCCTACGGCCATCCAGAGCAGGTGCTTCTGACCGTCCAGAAAGATGAGGGCCGGCAACTGGATGAGGTGATATTCGCCGATATACGGCACCGCGGCTTGCCGGTCGGTGTCGTAATCAATGAGTTTCAGCAAGGCCTGCCGCGGCCCGGTAAAAGTCTGGTTCACCAGCGCATCCGCATCGTGCACGCGCGTGGCGCTGCATCCGCAGGCTTTACTCTGGGTGATATAAATTACTTGGGCCAGTTTGGACTCTGCCCCGTAGGAGGCGGTTGAGCCGGTAACTCCCAAAAGCAAAGTTGTCAGCGCGGCCCAAATGATCATGTTAGTTTTTAAATTGCCCATCAGTTTCCTCCTTGGTATTGTTCCGGCGGATAGCTCCCGTCAGCCACTTCTCGAGCATTTCTTCCCTTGGCGCCTGACCCAAAACCTTAACCTCATCATTGATCATCAGCCCCGGGTCCCCAAGGCCTCCAACACTGTGATCTCTCTCCCGTCTCGGAGATGCTCCACCTCCGCCGGGACGATTACATTCATCAGGACCGCCGCCACGGACTTACCCAGGGCAGGCTTTCCTGGTTCTTTGACGACCTGCCCTGAGTCCCATCTGGATTGGCCCCTTTTAACCAGGGTTTTCGTTGGGGAAGTAAGGCGGGGTGTACCATTGGCTCATGGCCGGGTCATTGTCATACCAGCTTGGGGCAACCAGCCCCTGACCAGAATCTTGCGTTTGGTAAGCAATGGAGCCGGCCTTGGTCTGCCACGCCGGTGAGGTCGCCGCGGAACAACCCGCCAGTCCCAGAAAAAGGCCTAAGGCCAATACTAAAAATGTTTTCATTTGATTCTCCTTCATCTGCTTGAATTTTGGCCATCGATCAAATACTAATTTGATCGATAACCGCCTTGCCGAATATCCGGCTTTTGACACATATAACAATCGCGGAATCCAGATTCGGCGCGGTGAATGAAATTTTCTAGGGTGTATGAGAAAAAATATAACAAAAGCAACATGTTCTATTGGGGATAAAATATCCTGGCGACAAGATTCAAAGATCAAGGCAGCGGTTGGCCGACTGATGGGTTCCCATTAATTGGCGACTTGGAGAGGGTATTCTCTCGCTCCATGCAGTAATTTCCGTTTAGGAGAAAAAATATTCCACGGTCAGCGCCGGGTTTTAGGTTTTGGTGGTTTTATATATCAGAAACCGGATAGCCGGTTATCAACTTACCCGGAGGTGAAAATAATGAGATTTTCTAGAACAGCATGGGTACCCGCATTGCTGCTGGCAGCTCTGGTCATCAGCATGGGGGCTGTTGATTCCGCCTGGGCGCGCGGCGGATGGGGCATGAATGCGAATGTAACCCCGGAGCAGAGCGCTCAACTCTTTGATCTCAAGCAGCAGTTCATGAACGACACCGCCGGTCTGCGCAAGCAGATGATGGTCAAGAGGACCGAGTTGGCGGCGTTGTGGCAGAACGCCACCCCCGACCAAAACCAGATTCAGGCCAAACAGCAAGAAGTCAACGCCTTGAGAGATCAGCTTCAGACGAAGCGCACGGCTTTCCAGGTCCAAGCCCAGAAGATCTCCCCTCAAGCCGGCATGGGTATGGGACGTGGCGGCGGCAGAGGCATGGCCATGGGGCAGGGTTGCGGTCAAGGCCGCGGCTGCACTTTATAAAGTTGAAGAGGGGGAAGAATGCCGCCCCCTTCTTCTTCCCCCTTTCCCCAACTCTCTCCCAGCCCTCTTAGAGGTTGGGGGAGGGAATCAGGGGCCCCCGGGAAACCTAATTAAGAACTACCGCTTCCTTAAAATAGAAGGATAAAAATTATGAAGAAAATTGGCACGATAGGAATAATGATCGGCGTCCTCGGTCTTCTCATGGTAATCTCAGGCTGGGCGCAGACCGGTATGGGGCCGAGAGGTGGAGGCTCCGGGGTGCATTACGGCACGATGTGGGATGGCACGACCGTAGAAACCTTGAGCGGAGAAGTAGTTGCCGTAGAAAAGTATGTCCCCGGTAGAGGTGGGACCTCTTACGGCCTACGTTTGAGCTTGAAGACGGACAAGGAAACCATCCCTGTGTTTCTGGGCCCCGCCTGGTATATCGAAGAGCAGCGCATCAAGTTCGAAGCCAAGGACAAGATAGAGGTCAAAGGCTCCAGGATGTCGATTCAAGAGCAGCCGACAATCATCGCTCAAGAGGTAAAAAAAGGCGACCAGGTTTTAAAACTGCGGGATGACAAGGGTACCCCGCTTTGGCTTGGACCGAGATAATGAAATAAAGATTTTTGACCCCCCCTATAGGCTCTATTAGAGGCCTCTTATGGATAAATCCAAGCTGAGGTTCGTTGTTCAGGCCTTGATGTTTCTTTGCCTGATGGCCGTGGCGGGAATTGGGCTGCTCATGGAATTCGTGCTCCTTCCGGGCAGAGAGAAGATCGCTAAATACGGCGGCAATGTAAATTTGACTTTCCTGGGATTGAATCGCAATGACTGGGGCGAAGTTCACTTGTACATTGGCCTGACCTTTCTGTTGTTATTGGCAGTTCACCTGACCTTGCATTGGAAGAAGATTGTGGGCTTGTATGAAAAAATGATACCCGACCGAAGGCGGAGAAATATAATCGCTTTCGCGTTTTTATTGATCAGTGTGATCCTGATCTATTTCGCCTTTTTAATAAATCCCGAAGCCAAAGAGATCGGTCGCGGTGGAGGTCGCTATGGAACACAAATGAAGAGCTTCAAGTAAGGAGAAGGAGATAACACCATGAGAAAAATTGTTTTTGTTGGGGTATTACTCACTTTGAGCCTTATGTTGGCTGTGGCTTCCTATGGGCAACAGGCAGACGACGTTTGGGCGACAAGAGGGCAATATACTTGGCTTTTTAACTCCAAGACCATGGAGACCCTTAGCGGGGAAGTGGCTGCGGTAGGCAAGTACACCCCTCGCGGCAAACCTGATGGAGTCCGTTTTACCTTAAAGACGGATCAAGACCCCATCGAGGTGATACTTGGTACCGGTTCGTATGTCGAACAACAAGGTCTGAAATTTGAGCCCCAGGATAAAGTGACGGTCAAGGGCTCCCGGGTTACGGTAGAAGGCAAACCCACGATCATTGCCACAGAAGTGACCAAAGGAGAGAAGACCCTGAAATTGCGGAATGTCAATGGCAAGCCGCTTTGGAATCGGCAGTCGACGTGCGCAGTGGGTAATTGAAATCATTTGCCCTATGGCTCAATCACCGATTGCATAGCCGCATGGGTCCATATCCAGTTGAAAGGGCAGAGAAAAATCACGGTTGCTTGGCGCCGAAAGAGGACGATGGCCCATGAAGCGCAACTGGCTCATTTTTATATTGGTTTGCTCCATGGGCCTCAATATAGGGACAATTGCCAGTCTCGCCTATTGGCGCTATAGTAACCAGTCAGGATTAGACCTAAAACACCTGGCATCGCCCTTACCGTTCCGGGAATTGACGCGTTCCCTTAACCTGGGGCCGGAGCAATGTCAAATTATCCGTGGCCTGCTGCCCGAACATCAACAGCGGCTTCGCGACCTGCGGCTGGGTGTGGCGAAACAAAGGCAGGAATTATTCGTAATACTGCAAGCAGGAGAACCTTCCTGGTCCGCCATACAGGATAAGACCAGGGAGATCAGCGATCTGCAAGGCAAATTGGAGATGGAAATGGTGCAGTTTTTTCTGGGATTCCGAAATTGCCTCAAGCCGGAGCAGAAAATCGCCTTCATGGAATTTATGGAACATCACTTGGTGGTAAGACAGGCCGACAAAGGAAGGGCTCAAGGTTCTGGGGGTCCCCGAGGCCGATCGGGGGCGAGAGTCGGGGGGATTGATTGAAGGTCTCAGTCATACTCTCAAGATGGAGATTGGCAATGATGTTACCATCGACAAGCTGTAAGCTTATCTTTCTCGTCGGCGTGATCATGTTATGGACGGGTCCGGCCGCCGCGGCAGAGAAGAATTACCAGGCCCTGAGTCTGGAAGACTGCCTGGCCGTGGCCCGGGAACAGAACCCGGTCCTCGGCGCCAGCCGAGAGAAGGTCCAGGAGTTGGTGGCCGATTATCAGGCGGCGCGTTCCAAATTTTTCCCCCGGCTGGTATTGCTCTCCTACTATGACCGGCAGCCCCCCAACCGGTTCTCTTCCGGAGGCGTCAATGTCCAGGAACTGTTTAAGCGGGAAGGATTCACCGGCGTCACCGGCAAACAGATCATCTTTGACGGCTTGAAGACCTATTACAATACCCAGGCCGCCAAGACCGGCACGCAGTCGCAAAAACAAGAGGTTCAAAGGACCGCCGATGAAGTGGCCTTTACGGTGACCCAGGCCTTCTACCAGTTAATCGAGGCCAAAGAAAACCTGAAGGTGGCGCAAGAGGCCCTGCAACAGCGCCAGGAATTCGGCAAGTTGACCGAGGCTTTTTATAAGGCCGGGAAGGTGACCAACCTGGATTATGTCCGGGCCAAGTCCCAGGTGTCCGAAGCCGAGCAGGCGGTCGTTGAGGCCCAAAACGCGGTGCGCCTGGCTAAGGAAATCCTGGTCCGCACCATTGGGCTGAAAGAGCAGGTCCAGGTGGATATTAAAGGGAAACTCCCCCAGGAATTTATTGCTGCCGGGGACATGAATGCATTGTGGCAGGAAGTGCTAAAAACCAATCCAGAAATTAAGAAGTTAGATTTAGATATCGCGCAAAGCCAGACCCTGATCAAAGCCGCCAGAGGCTCTTATTTCCCCGAGGTCAGCTTGCAGGCCGGAAGCGATGTCCGCCACCGGGACTTGGGCGGCACCAAGCCGGAATGGATCGGCGGCGTGTTCATGGAGTATCCCTTCTTTGAAGGCGGGTTGACTAAGGCCCAGGTAGCCAAGGCTTCATCCCAAACCCAGCAATTATTGGAGAAGAAGCGGGATCGGCTTAACGGGATCAAGGTTGATTTGACCTCGGCCTGGAAAGACCAGGAGAATGCCCGCCAGGGGGTGGCCACCACCAAACAAACCGTAGCAACCAATGAAGAGGCCTACGCCAGCGCCCAGACCCTTTACCGCTATGGTAAGGCTATTGGCCTGGACGTGCTCCAGGGCCAGGTGGACCTGACCGGCTCTCGCTTCCAACTCATCAGGTATGCCGTGGCTTATGAAATCGGGAAAGCGCGGATCAAGCAAATCATTGGCTCCAATCAATCGGAGCCTTATCAGCCAAGCATGAGTGGGGGGCAAAAACCTTGAAATTACCCGGCGGCAAGAAAACCTTTGGGGCTGTCATCGGAATCCTCATCATAATCTTTTTGGGGTATCGCTTCTTCTGGTATCGCCCCCCGGTAGCCGTGATGGTGGTAAAAAAAGTTGAGGTACAAGGCAAAGTTCATGGCCCCGGCACCGTGCAGTCCAGGGTCCCGGTTACAGTGAGCGCCAAGATTACGGGCATCCTGGAAAAACTTTACGCCGATCAAGGCCAAATGGTGCAGAAAGGCCAACTCCTGGCAGAACTGGACGCGATGGAATTGCGAGCCCGGGAGATGGCCGCCCAAGCCGCCAAGAATCGCGCCCAGCGGGACCTGGCCCGGGCCCAGGCCGATATGGTCAAGGCCCAGGCCAACCTGGGCCTGGCCCAAAGCAATTACCAGCGGGACCTGGAAGTCTTCAAGCCCGGCTATATCTCCAAGGCGGCCTTTGACACCACCAAGGCCCAACTCCGGGTCGCCGAAAGCGAAGTCGCGGCCACCAAGGCCACGGTGACAGCCCAGGAAGCCGCGGTCAAACAGGCGGAATCGGAAACGCACGCGGCCACGGCGATCCATAAATATACGCACATTGTGGCCCCCATGGACGGTTTGATCACGGTGCGCAAGGCGGAAATCGGCAACCTCATCGCCCCCGGGACCCCCATCTTTCAAATGGTGGACCTGGACCAGATCTGGGTAGCCGCGTGGATTGACCAGGCCCAGGTGGCCCAGTTGCGGGAAGGCCAGAAAGCCGCTATCAAACTGCGCTCCGGGAGGACTTTCCAGGGCGAGGTGGTTCGCCTCAATAAAGAGGGCGACACCGTCACCCGCGAGCTGGAAGTGGATGTGAAGTTCGAGAAGTTGCCCGAACCCTTGGTCATCGGCGAGGAGGGCGAGGTGGACATCGATACCGGCCGGCAGACTGCTCCCGCCATCCCCATATCCGCAGTTATGGAACGGCAGGGAGCTAAAGGGGTATTGGTGGTAGCTAAGGGGGTGGCGCAATTCCGTCCCGTTTCCTTGGGTCTTCGGGATGGGCAGCGGGCTGCGGTCCTGGAGGGGGTCACGGAGGGCGAAATGGTGATTGTTAACCCGGCGGGGATTGAGCCGGGCAAACAGGTCCGGGCGGAAATTAGAACCGGAGGCTCAAAAAAGCCATGATGAGCCTTAACAACCACACCTTTGGATTTTATCGAGGGCTGATCGCCTTCCTTATCATTAATGGGACTGCTTATCGGCATTTGGTTGTTAACGGCCTTAGTCAGGAATTCACTCTGGGAAGTGGCCCCGCAGATGGACGCTGGAAGCAAGTGGGTGTTCAAGATGGCAAATGGATTACTGCCCTGAATGGGGTCAAAGAAGGCGAATTGGTAATGGTTACCCCCGAGGCGGCTAAGCCTGGGAAAGAAGTGCGTGCGGAAGTGATACGCGCCGCCTTCCTGGAGGGACGATGGATTTAGCCGTTTATGACCTAAAGCTTCAAAAGGGGCGGTTTATCGCCACGGTAATTGGGGTAGGCCTGCTGTTTACCATCGTCCTGGCCATGAACGGCCTCTATCGTGGCAATATTTTCGAAGGCACCGCGGTCATCAATGTTACCAACCCGGACCTTTGGGTGGTGGAACGACATCGGGGCGGGCCTTTTAATGAGCAATCCTCCATGCCCGAATATTACCATTATAGCGTTAAAGCCGTACCGGGGGTGGAGCAGGCCAGTCCGTTCATTTATTACAGTGTGGAAAGGCCAGTTGGGGGCGAGAGCCGGCATTTCAGCATCATCGGCTACGACGTCTTCGGGGGGTTAGGGGGGCCGCAAAAGATTTATGCCGGGAGGAAGATCGAGCGCGCCCATTACGAAATGGTGGCCGATGCCAAACTGAAGGTGCGCGTGGGTGAAAAGGTTCCTTTGGGCCTGCACACCTATACAGTGGTGGGTGTCACCCGGGGGGCGCTCGATACGAATGGGGAGCCCCTGGTGTACTTATCTTTACCTGACGCTCAGGAAGTCCTCTATCAAAAAGATAATGAAGAGGTGCGCGCCCAGCGGGAAAGACTGCTGCGCACCCTTTCGGGCCAGAGCTATCTATCACCAGGATCGTCAGAAAAATTGCTCCCCAAACTAGAGCCGGATACTCATATTATTAACGCCATCCTGGTGAAGCTGAAACCCGGGGCCGATCGCGCCGAGGTCGCTCGCCACATTGAGAAATGGCTCTTTTTTTCAGCCTTTACCACCGATCAAGAGGTGCAGTTGATGTTGAAAGGAAAGTTGGCGGGCATGACCAAACAGCTCTTGCTCTTCCGAACTTTGTTGTCGCTCATCTCAGTCGTCATCATTTCCCTGGTCATCTATACCTTTACGATGGAAAAGATCCGCAGCATCGCGGTGATGAAGCTCATTGGCGCCCCCAATTGGGTCATCGTGCGCCTGGTCATGGAGCAGTCTCTGCTGTTGACCATTGGCGCCTTTCTATTCGGTCTGGCGCTGATCCAGGGCACGTATCCATACTTTCCCAAGACCATCTTGCGGTTGCCCGGCGATGACCTCGTAACCTTCTCAGTAGCATTTGTGGGGGGTATCCTGGCCAGCATTTTGGGTCTCTGGCAGGCCATCAAGACGGAGCCCGCCATGGCCCTGGGGGGGAAATAATGGAAGTCATAAGGATCGAGGGCTTAAGCAAGATTTTTGGGTCGGGGAGGCTGGAGGTGCGAGCTCTCCAAGATATTACCCTCTCAATCGCCTCCGGAGATGTGGTGGGTCTCATGGGGCCGAGCGGTTCAGGCAAGACCACCCTGCTGTTGTGCATCAGCCTGATTCTGGAACCCACTGCTGGAGAGATTGTCTTTGATGGCGAGACGATCTATCACAACGGCTGGGCCGGGGTAGATATGCGGCGCCTGCGCCGGAATAAGATCGGCTTTGTCTTTCAAGCGCAAAATCTTATTCCCTTTCTGACCGCCCGGCAAAATGTCCTTTTTCCTTTGAGTTTGGTGGGGAAAAAGGGGGAGGTTGCTCAGAGGCGAGTTATGGAATTGTTGGAATATATGGAAATTGCTGAACGGGCCGATTATTTGCCCGCCTTAATGTCAGGAGGCGAGCAGCAGCGGGTAGCCATTGCCCGAGCTTTGGCCAACAATCCTAAACTAATCCTAGCCGACGAACCCACGGCGGCGCTGGATACGGTACGGGGCAAAAAAGTCATGGAATTATTGAAAAGGGTTGCTAAAGAAAACCAGGCCGCCGTTATCACGGTAACCCATGATGTCCGGATGGTTGAAGGATTTGATCGTGTTTATCATCTTAAAGACGGCCAGCTTAATGACATTCCTTAACTGACCACAACTAGCCACAAGGGAACCCCAGCCCCAGCCGATGGAAGCCTCTCTCTGGTGCCTGACACTTTAAATTGATGCGCCCTTAATTAAGCCAATGATGACTTCGGTGGGCTGCCTCGGGCGCCCCATATCCCCTTTATTGCCGTGATCAAGATGAAGAGCCTACAACAAAAGCTGATCGTTTTTGTGGTCCTGCCGGTGGCGGTCATTCTGGGCAGCATCGGCATCGCAGGCTTTTTTTATATACGCGATGGCCTGTCTAACCGGTGGCAAGAGATCGCCGTTCTCCAAATGGAGCGAGCTGCCCAGCGCCTGGAGATAAGGCTGCATAATCCGGTTAACTTGATCGAGTCATTTGCCCGAGCCGGGCGTGAGCCTGCCGCTGTGGAAATTCAAGGATGGCTTCTCAAAGAATTGCAGAGGCAGGACGGCGTAGACCAGGTTCGGCTAACCTGGCGGGGATCTGAAAAAGTCAGGGGAAGGGTAGTCAAAGCAGCTTCCCCAATATATTTTTACCCCGAACAAACGGATGCTTTAGGCCTCAGGTCTGATCTCCTTGATGACGCCGGACAGCCTGTCGGGCGGATCGAGGTCCAGGTGAAATTTGACTCTCTGATGCAAGATCTGCTCGTTTCGGGCTGGATGCAAACGAATAATGCTTGCCTGTTAGATGACCAGGGTAATTACCTATCCCATGTTGATTCGAGGGAGAAAGGCCGGACTCGTCTGCGGGATAAACAAGATCCGGTCAGATTAGCCGTTATAAGGGGTATAAAGGAGAAGCCCTCCGGCATTATCAGCGAGCGAAGTCAGGTGATCGGCTTTTATCGACTAAAGTCCACCCCTCTGGCCATCGTGCTCCATGCCCCAGGCAAGCAGATTATCTCGCCGGCCCTACACTTTGGCCTGGTTTATCCCCTGGCCGGCATCTTGAGCCTCTTCTTGATACTGCTCTTCATTCGGACGGGTGTACGCCCCATAGTCGTATCGATCCGGAAAATATCCCAAAAAGCTACACAGGTAGCCCAGGGGAATTACGGGGACCCCTTGCCGGCGCGATCCCAGGATGAGATCGGCCAGTTGACCCGCACCTTCAATGACATGGTGACGGGTTTAAAGGAAAGAGATTTTGTCACCACTACATTTGGTCGATATGTTGACCCTGAAATAGCCAGGATATTGTTGCAGCGACCGGAGGCAACCCGTCTCGGCGGCGAGAAACGGGAAGTAGTCGTTCTTTTCGCCGATATTCGTGGGTTCACCCCCTTAGCGGAAGGCCTGAGTCCGGAGGCCACCATTCATTTGCTGAATCGTTTTTTCTCTGAAATGATCGAAGTAATCCAGCAACATCATGGCATCATCGTCGATTTCTTAGGGGATGGCATCGTCGCCTTCTTCGATCCCCTGGGCGAGCCTTTACACCACACCATGCGGCAAGCCCTGCGATGCTCTCTGGAGATGCAGCAGGCTATGGACAAAGTCAATGAGCCTGATGGGAAAATTGTGGTTCCCTCCATTAGCATAGGCATCGGCTTGCATGCCGGAGAGGTGGTGGTGGGCAATATCGGTTCCGAAAAACGGGCCCAATATGGCATCATCGGATCGGCGGTCAACCTGGCTAGCCGCATCCAGAATCAGGCGCAGGGTGGGGAAGTAGTAATCTCCCCATCTATTTACCGTCACGTCCATCCGGACTTGTTAGTGAAAAGAGAGTTCGAAACCCAGCTTAAAGGGATTCAGGAACCGATCACATTATACGCCATTCAAAATCTGGTTGAATAACTCGTTGATAGGCAAAAATTGACTCTGCGTCATTTAAGCAGCATCCGCCTACCTAAATGTCGGAACTTCGGAGTTCCCTCGCAAACTGCCAAGGCCGGAACCGACCAGGACTTCTGGGCCAGCCGCTATAACGCTGCGTTTTTCAAGTACAACGCCCAGCCCGGAGCGATGTGCTTATAGGGACCTCCGCCAAACCTGAGCGACGAGGAGTTCAAGCGCTTGCTGGCCCAGTGTAATAACCGTAACCAGAGGGTGGCAACCAATGCGAGGGCCAGTTACCACCAAGCCCTTACTCATGGCGACTACCTTGCCACTGTACGCCCTTCCGCCAATCTTTCCATATCGAGTAGGCGATTGTGAGAATCGCACAGCGCATTCTCATAATCGTCACGATGAACTAAGCCTGGGTTTTGGGAGGAATCAGTACGGTTTTTGGCTATGGGGATTCAATAAAAGCTGTTTGGGTTGGTGACGGAGGTTTTGGGGGCTGGGGCGTGATTGAGGCGTGGAATGACGGATATTTTGAGGCAAGGAGATGAGCCCTGAGGGCAATGGGCCGGCACGGATAGGAACTGGGGACGGAAATTGGGACAAACGTGTCCCTATCGTGCCTTGCCAGGCGCTATGAGTTGGAGGGGTGAGGCTTAGCCCGCAGCAGCAGTAGTTCATGAGGAATCCCATATGGTGGGTGCAAGGGTAGCTTCAATCCCGATCAGTGGGTAGTGGATCAGCCTACCCTGGCCGCAGTTTGGACAAGTGGTGAAATCAATACCGGTGAGCGCCTGTAGCATTTCCTGCCAGGTTTTGGTTTCACTCGGAGTGTCAATCTTTTGGTCCTCGAGTTCCTTATGATGCAGCGGTTTTTGGAGGCTGAGGAGGCCCCGGGGTTCCTCCAGTTTGGTTTTGGCATTGCACGGGGCCATGAGGCCGTAGTCCCGGATTTTGACAAACCGCAAGGGCAGCACGTGTAGCAGGAAGCGGCGGATAAACTCCGGGGCGGAGAGGGTCACCAGCCGTTGCTGTCCGGGGCGGCTATTATCTCTGGCCCGGAAGGAGACCTTGCCCTCATCCAGGCTCACTATCCGCTGGTTGGCGATGGCCACCCGGTGGGTGTAACGGCTGAGGTAATGGTAAGCCTTTTGGGAGCCGCCGAAAGCCCCTTTGGCGTAGACGACCCACTTTTTTCGTCTGAGTTTCCTGGAGAAGCGCTGGAACTGCACCGGGTCTTCAAGACAGGGAACCTCGCCCTTCAGTCGGCCCTCGCGGAAGGCCTTCTCCAGGCCTTCCAGAAACTTGCCTCGGATGATCTTCGAGAGCGCCCTGACGGGGAGCAGGAAGCTGTTGCCGACGGCAATCCATCTTTCGCCATCTTCACTGAGCCCACCGCCCGTTACTACGAGGTGCAGATGGTGATGGGAATTGAGTTCCTGATCCCAGGTGTGCAGTACGGCGGTAAAACCGATCTGAGCCCGCAGGCGTTCGTAGTCCCGGGCAAATTGTAGCAGGGCCCGGGAGGCGGCTTGAAAGAGGAGATTAAAGACGAGTTCGCGGTTCAACAGAGTCACCGGATTGAGTTCGTGGGGCAGGGTGACCACCAGGTGAAAGTAGTGGGTGGGCAGGAGTCGCTCCAGGCGCGCCTCCAGCCACCTGGCCTGTTGTAAGCTCTGGCACTTGGGACAGTGCCGATTGCGGCAGGAATTGTAGGAGATCAACATGTAGCCGCAGCCATGGCTGCAAAAGTCCATGTGCCCTCCTAAATGGGCGGTGCGGCAACGTTCGATATCCCGCATGGCTTTGTGCTGCTCTGGGCTGAGGCGATGGTTTTCCCGGTAAGCTTGCCCATGGTGACGAAAGATCTGTGACACCTCCAGGTCCGGTCTGGGCATGAAGCATCCCCCTTCAAGAGGCGGGCTGAAGCATATCCAGGGGGCTCACCAGTTTCTGGACCAATCGATCGGTGATGTGGGTATAACGCAGGGTGGTGCGGATGGAGCTGTGGCCCAGGAGAACCTGCAGGATGCGGATGTCGGTGCCGGCCTCCAGCAGATGGGTGGCAAAGCAGTGGCGCAAGGTGTGCATGGTGACCTTCTTCGACAAACCCGTCTCCCGGATGACCTTCCGCAAAACCTGGCGCACTGCGGCGGGGGTGATATGACGCTGAGGGTTTTGTCCCGGGAACAGATACTCTCCTTGTGGCCGGACGGCTTGGTAGTACTGGCGCAACAGGGCCAGTAGGCTCTGTCCCAACATGACATAGCGATCCTTCTTACCCTTCCCCGAGCGGACGTGGATGCGCATCCTCTGGCTGTCAATATTGGTGATCCGTAGTCCGCATACTTCGGAGATCCTGAGTCCAGCCGCATAAGCGGTGGTGATGATGGCTTTGTGCTTCACCGAACGAATGGCCGCAAAGACCCGGAGAACCTCTTCCGGGCTAAGAATGACCGGGAGGGTCTTAGGCCGTTTGGGATGGGGAATCTCCTTTACGGTCTCGGGTCGTTTGAGAGTAATGTTGTAGAGGAATTTGAGAGCGTTGACGTACATGCTCAGCGTGGCCGGAGAGGCTTTACGATCCCGGACCAGATGGAGGAGGAAGCCGCGAATCTCCTCCTCCCCCATCTCTTCGGGAGACCTCATGTAGTGGCTGGTGAAATGGCGGGCGCAGCGCAGGTATGCACTCCGGGTGTGAGGGCTGTAGGCCTGCCTTGAGGAGTAAGTCCCCTTTCATTCGATCGTGTAGCTTTCCCATGGTTTCCTCCTGGTTTGGGTTTCCTGGATCTATGGAGAAAACTACAGGTAACTATCTGGGCAGACGAGGGAAAAAGTAAGATTTAGATTTTAAAAGAGCCACGATCGTCGGTGGGGCTGAAACATCGGAATCGGGTGGACTACCTTCCACGCGAAGCGTTTAGTTCATCGTTCGTATATCGGAACCCCTGCAAACCGGGCTGACACTGGAAGCAGAGGGCGGGAAGAAATCGGCCCAAGATGGCGTCGCCCTTCTTCTGGCCGACCTCCTTCGCCGGGACCACCGGCCCCCTGAATTACGCCCACCAGAACCTCCCCCGGAAAGAAAAATCAACGGCGCTGAGAGCCACTCACAGCCCCGCCATGGCCCGCAAAGGGGGTGCCCAAGGGGAATGCGGGGGGGCCTGGAAGTTGCTTAGGTTGCCTTAGAGAGGGCAGGTCCAGGCCAGATTTTGCCCTTGAAATTTTCCGCCATGGGTCCCAGCACCCGGGGGGCTTTTATCCGGAATGATTTTTTGAAAAAATTTCCGGACAGGGCATCTTGACCAGGGGGGTAGGAGTCCCAGTCTCCGGGTTTGCCTCCAGGGGCCGGAAGAGGGGGACGTGTAGCCAGGGCGCCGGGGTCGGGCCGAGGGGCAGCGGTCCCCGACTGCGGGCCAGGCAGCGGCGGCTGTGGCGCCGGGGCAAGGGCGGCGGCGACGTGTCACAGGGGGGGCGATGGGGGTGGCGACGGGCGATGGCCATAAGAAAGGATGTCTGGGACCATGGCCGACTGCTGCTTCTCTGCCCCTACTCCACTCCCTGAGCCTGCGCTTGGCCCTGGCCCCTGGGTGGTGGGCCGGTTAGGGGCAAGGGCCTGGGCGAAGAGGGGCGTGGGTTCACCACGGCGGGGTGGCAGTGCGATGGTGCAGGGGCGGGAGCCGGTGGACCCAGGGCCGGGGTGATGGCAGGGGACCAAGGGTGGGCGGCCTTGGAGGACCAGGGAAGGAAGAGGTCTGCTTGCGACTGGTGTCCGGTGGTGATGATAAGGGGGCCCGGGTCGGTCACCGCCATGATGGCCAAACACACAGTTCGGTCTGTCTGCTCCTTCCCTCCGGTGCCAGGGCCGGGACGGCTGGGGTCATGATGCAGGCACAGCAGGCAAGAGCGCTGTCGGGTAGGGGCTGACCGGCGTCCTGGTGGTGCATCCCGGGGGTTCTCCTTGACCCACCATCCTGTGCTCCTTTATTCCTTTGCTTTCCCCGTCAGCTTTTCCCGCAAAACCAGAACATCATTCGGCGCCTCGATCCCAATGCGGATTTGCTTTCCCCTGATCTCCACCACCTTGATAGTTATGTTGTCCCCAATGAGAATTTTTTCGTCTTCTTTAAAGGTCAAAAATGAAATGGTGGCTATCCTGTAGGGACGGCCGATGGGGGGCGAGAAGGGGGAAGGAGTGAAGGCAACGTTAAGCCCTGGCGAGCAGCGCAGCCCTGAAATTTCTACTTTAACTTCTGGCTTGCCTGCCATACCCAGCAGAGGTTGTGCGATAAAGGCTTCTCCCCTATCTATTTTCTCCAAACTATGGGGAGAAGCAAAGCTGACCGGGAAGTTGCGCAGGTTACGCAACTTTCGTAGGAGGTAATATTCAAAACTGATTTTTGCGGCTTGGTGAAGCTGTCTACCCCGGTCAATTTTTGGACTTGAAAAGGTATCCATGCACACTATGTGCACACCCAATAAAAAAGAGGTTAGCGCCATGTCGCTAACCCCTTGAAATCTTTGGTGGAGCTGAGGGGATTTGAACCCCTGACCCCTTGAATGCCATTCAAGTGCTCTTCCAGCTGAGCTACAGCCCCACGTGCAGCTAATTAGTTAACAAAACCGTGGCGGGCTGTCAAGTCTTTACGCAGCAAATTTCTGTTGCGCCTCGGTATAGCGCGGGAGAAGGTGACGTGGCGCCAAGGTTGTCTGCGTTAAATCCCAGCCGGGGCCGACCCCGTAGACCGGGGCATCGGCCCGTACCAGCCGCGGTGCGGCGCAACCATCCACCCTGTGAGTATACCATTTTTGACTGAAGTTCTGGTATAATGGCAAACGAGACGGACCGCGTCGGGGCCGGGCGGCAGACAACCCGGCGGCGGGGATTGATAGGCGCGCCGTTACCGACCGGAAAGGACAGGGAACTCACCATAGCCGTGTGGCTGAAGCGAAATCGGTCCCTTACAGGTCAGGCTCCGGCGCCGCCGGCACTACCTGCCCGGCGTCTAAAGGTGCTCCATCTCCTGGCGGCCATGCCGGTGGGGGGGGCGGAAGACCTGGTGGCGGCCATTGTCCAGGGCCTCGACCCCCAGCGGTTCGCAGTCTCGGTGGCCACTCTCGGCCCGCTCGGTCCCGTGGGACAGGAACTTCGAGCCCGGGGCTTTGAGGTGGTCAGCCTGGGTTTGGATATTAAACGGACTTCCACCTGGCGGATTGTGAGTGCGGTGCGGCGCCGGCTCAAGGCCGACCGGCCGGACATCCTTCATACCCACCTCTATCATCCCAACCTCTATGGCCGCCTGGGGGCGCTGGGGTTGGATTTGCCCGGGGTGGTGGCGGCGGTGCACAATTCCTACACCCGGGTCAAGTTTCACCGGCGCCTGTGGAATTTTCTCCTGGCGCGGGCCACGGACCGGGTGCTGGTGGGAAGCGCCCAGGTGTGGCAGGATGTGCGCCGCTACGACGGGGTGCCGGCCTCCCGCCTGCTGCTGATGCCCTACGGCATTCCCCTGGGCGAGTTAAACCCGCGCCTGAGCCGGCAGGAGGCCCGGGAGCGGTTGGGATTGTCAGCCGGGCAGTTGGTCATAGGCGCCGTAGGCCGCCTGGAAGAGCAGAAAGGGCATAGATACCTGCTGGCGGCGCTGCCGGAACTGCAACGGCAGATTCCGAACCTGGTGGTGCTTATCGTCGGAGAAGGCCGGGAGGAAGAGAAGCTAGAGAGCCAGGTCCGGGAGCTGAAATTGACGGACACGGTGCGGTTCCTGGGCACCCGGCGCGATCTGCCTGAAATCTTTCGCGCCCTGGATATCTTCGTGCACCCCTCCCTGTGGGAGGGTCTGCCCCTGGCGCTGTTAAAGGCCATGGGCGCAGGTTTGCCGGTGGTGGCCACCCGGGTGAGCGGCTCCCGGGAGGTCATCGAAGACGGCGTCAACGGCTGTCTGGTGGCCCCCGGCGAACCCGAGGCCCTGGCCCGGGCCATCCTGGAGTTGCACCGGCACCCGGGGATGCGCCAGCGCCTGGGGGAGGCAGCCCGCCGCATTGTAATGGAGCGTTACTCCCTGGAGGCCATGCTGCAAAAGCTGGAAGACCTTTACCTGGACCTCTGGCGCCGGGGCAACCGCAGTTAGTGCGGCTGGGCGCCGAAAAGTTCACCTGACAGGATAAGAAGCCCCCATGCCGGTTAAACCGTCCAAAAAATCTCTATCTATCCTGCAAACCGAGGCCTCCCTGGGCTGGGGCGGGCAGGAGCGGCGTATCCTCGTGGAAGCCCTGGCCATGCGCCGCCGCGGCCACCGGCCGGCCTTTGTCTGTGATCCCCGGGGGGAATTGTACCGGCGGGTTCTGCTGCAGAATTTCCCGGTGACACCCATGGTTTTCGGCGGGCTTATGAATTTGGGGGCCTGGGTCGGGCTGCGACGGCTGCTGAACCGGACGCCGGTGGACATCTTGAACACCCACAGCTCCCTGGATTCCTGGGTGGGGACCCTGGCCTGGAGGAGCTTGCGGAACCGGCCCCTATTGGTGCGGACCCGGCATCTGTCCACCCGGGTCAGGGATAACCGGCCTACCCGGTGGCTCTACCAGACCCCGGCGGCCATCATCACCACCGGCAAGATCACCAAGGATTTGCTCATCGAGCGTCTGGGGGTGCCGGCCCGCCGAATCTTTTCCATCCCCACCGGGGTAGAGTTGGCGGAGTTTGCCCCCCAGGAAAAAAGCCGGGAGTTGCTGGCCCAGGTGCAGCTACCCGCCGATGCCTTCATCTTCGGCAGCGTGGCGGTGCTGCGCTCCTGGAAGGGGCACCTGGACCTTTTGGAAGCCTTCCAGGCGCTTCTCCAGCAAGGCGCCCGGGCCTATCTCCTCCTGGTGGGGGAGGGTCCCTACCGGGTGGTGATCGAGGAGAAAATCGCCCAGTTGGGGCTGCAGCACCGGGTACGCCTGGCGGGGTTTCGGGATCAAGTGGCGCCGTGGTTTGCCCTGATGGACGTCAAGGTCCTGGCGTCCTATGCCAACGAAGGGGTGCCCCAGTCCCTGCTCCAGGCCCTGGCCATGGCCCGGCCGGTGGTGGGTACCGACGTGGGCGGCATCCCGGAGGTGATCCTCGATGCGGAAACCGGCCTTTTGGTGCCTCCCCGGGATCCCCGCTCCCTGGCCCAGGCCATGGGCCGGCTGATTGCGGACCCGGATTTTCGCCGGGATTTGGGACGCCGGGGTCGGGAGTTGGTGATCGAGAAGTTTTCCATGGAACAGATGGCCGCCGAGATTGAGGCGGTGTATGAGGTCTTGCGCCTGAGGCTGGAAGGGGAGGGTAGGGGATGAACTACTTTCAGGCCGCCCGCACCGCTACCGTCTGGAGCTTGGCTCCCCAGCCCCAGGAATCCGAAGTCTACTCACCCCGGTCATGAATTTCTCCCTTGCATATCACTGGTTCTTAATGGCCATCGGGGCGCTGCTGGCGCTCTGGGGGGCATCGTTGCTGGCGGTGCGCCTCTGGACCCGGCATCAGGTCATCAAGGAACTGCTGGATCAGGAGGGGGACGGGGTCATGATCACCCTGCCGGATTCTCGCCCCGAAGACCGGGCCGCGCTTGCCATCATCCGCAGTTACCGCCGTCACTACCTGCTCCAATGGTTGCCGGGCACCGTCATTTCCTTCAAGGCTATCAACGAGATGTCCCTGGAGTTGATCAAGGATATCGCCCGGGCTTACTATCCCGATGACGACCGGCCGGAACTCAAGGCCTCCCTGGCGGGCCTGCTGGCGCTCCATAACCGGGTGGGCGCCCGGCTGGCCGCCTGGCTGGACACCATGCCCATGCGGCCCTTTAAGGACGTGGAGTTGGCCACGGTGGTGCGCTATCACGAGATGTATCAAAGCGTCAAGAACCATTGGGGCTATACCTTCATCAAACGCCATCATCTGGACAAGGCGGTGCGGTGGGGCTGGACCACCATAAATTATGCCAATCCCTGGTACTGGGGCCGCTACGCGGTCTATCACGGCGGCAAGGAGGTGGCGGCCCGGCTCCTCATGGCCCGGATTGCCGACCTGGTGGGCGAGGAAGCGGTGCGGCTCTATGGCCGGGTGCAGCCGCCTGTCGTCAAGCGGCAAGGACAGACCCCGGCCGGGGCGGAACCGGCCGCGGCATCATCCGAGGTGCAACCGTGACCACGACGGCAGGGGCGGCCTGCGAGCGACGCGGAATCATGGCCTGTTTAGGCGACTGGCTGGTGCGGAGCCTGGCTGCCCTCTGGTATCGTCTGGACCGGCGGCACCGGCGGATCACCCTGGCCAACCTGGAGTTTGCCTACGGCGCCGACCTCAGCCCCGCCGAGAGGGAGCGCCTGGCCCGGCGGGTCTTCTGCCATTTCGTGCGTTTGGCCTGGGAGGTTGGCGAACTGCTCCTGGCCCCGCTGGCGTTGATCAGCCGGAAGGTGATCATCCTGGGGGAGGAGCATATGGAGGCCGCCCTGGCCCTGGGGCGGGGGGCGGTGGCCATCGCCGCCCATGCCGGCAACTGGGAGTACACCGTCATGGGCTACGGCCTGCAATGCCGGCCCGGGGTGGTGGTGGGCCGGGACCTGGACCAGCCCTGGGCGGCCCGGCTGGCCCGGTATCTCAGGGAACGGGGCGGCAACTACATGGTGAGTAAGCAGAAGGGCATGAAGGGGATAATGGGACACCTGCGGGCCAACCGGCCGGTGGGGATTGTCATCGACCAGAACACCACCACTGCGGGCGGCCTATTGGTTGACTTTTTCGGCCACCCGGCCCGGACCACCCCGGTGGCGGCGCTCCTGGCCCGGCGGGGGGTGCCGGTCCTGCCCACGTTGTCCCGGCGGCTGGCGGACGGGCGGCATCTCATGCTGATCCTGCCGCCGCTGCCCCTGATAAAAACCGCCGACCCCCAGGCCGACATCCAACGTCACCTGGAACTACAGAGCCGAGTCATCGAGGCCTGGGTCCGGACCTGCCCGGAACAGTGGCTCTGGCTCCACCGGCGCTGGAAAAACCAGTTTCCGGAGATTTATGAGGAAGGCTATCAGTTGTCAGCAAAAGGTAGGAAGATCGAAGACCAGAGACGGAAAACGGTAAACGGTAAACGGTAAACGGGGAAACAATAGCTCTCGGGGGAAGAAAATGACCAAAGTTGACGAAGCTTTTTTAAGCGCCTTCAAGGAGCGCGTGGCCGCCCAGGAGATCAGCCGGTTCTGGGAATTGGAGCTGGAAGAGGTGGGGCCGGGGCGGGCCAGGGTGAGCATGGTCTGCCGGCCCAAGATGGCCAATATCCTGGGGATGGTCCACGGCTCGGCCATTTTTGCATTGGTAGATGAGGCCTTCCAGGCGGCGGTGAACGGCCACGGCACGGTGGCGGTGGCCCTCAACATGAACCTTACCTTCCACGCCGCGGCCAAGATGGGGGAGCGCCTCACCGCCCAGACCACTGAGCTCCACGCCGGCCGGCGCACCGCCACCTATTTCATCGAGGTGACCGACCCCCGGGGCCGGCGCATCGCCACCTGCCAGGCCCTGGCCTACCGCAAGGACGAGCCGTTGGAGTTTGCTCAGGTGTAATGCAGATAAAGAGCAAAGAAGCTACCCGGGTGCGTCAACCAGGAAGGGCAGCCGTCCTCATCTTTCCCGGGACCCCAAATGCGTCAAAGGGAAAAATATATTTTGGAGTAAATAGAATTTACTTAACACAATAATCTTAGGCCGGGAGAAATTGATGGAAAGTCGTACTGATACATACTATCAAACTATATTGAATGCTATTCCTCTCATGATATTTATTGTAGATGGCGATGTGCGGATACTCGATCTGAACGATACCGCAGCAACCGTATTTGGCCTGGATAAAGCAACTATCTTGAATCGTCGCGGGGGTGAAGTTCTCCACTGTCTTCATGCGCATGACGTGCCCGAAGGGTGTGGCAGAGCGCTATTTTGCAATAATTGCGCCATTAGAAAATCTGTCACAAGATGCTTGGAGGGGCAAGCAGTCACCCGGCGACGCAGCAAGGTAGAACTTATGCTGGCGGGAACAAAAAAAGAGATCGAACTGTTGATCACTGCGAGTCCGATGCCGGGTAGTGGAGAACCCCGAGTGATATTGATTCTTGAGGATATCAATGAGATTTCAACTTTGCGAGATATCATTCCGATTTGCGCTCATTGTAAGCAGGTTCGGGATGATCAGGAGTACTGGCAAAGCGTTGAGAGGTACTTCACTGACTATATCGGGGTGGATTTCTCACATGGGATATGCCCGGTTTGCGTGAAGAAATTTTATTCGGATTTGGGAAAATAAAGTAAAGATATGAAAGAATGAACGAGGCTCCCAAAATAGTTGACGCGGACTCATATCGAACTCGCTTAGTCTTCCCAATGGCGGCCCAGCACCGAGATTACGGCTGGCCAGGGCGCGCCCCCTGATGCTCTCCCTGGCTGGGCCCACCGAAAGAAAAATTACGGTTTGCACTCCTCGGCCATCTTGGCTTGGAGGACTTTGAGCAGATCGTTGAATGAACCGTTTTTAATGACCCGGGCGAACTGGCCCCGGTAGTTGTCCGCCAGGCTGACCCCTTCAATCAGCAGGTCGTAAATCATCCAGCCCTGGGGCTCCTTGAGCATCCGAAAGCTGACGGGAATTTTATCGTTGGGGCGCAGGATGACGATGGGCACCTCGGCCTGATCAGCTTTGAGGATTTCCGGTTTGTAGGTCACCCCGGCCTTGGTGAATTCGTCCAGGCGGCAGGCAAAAGAAGCCTTCAAGAGACCGCTGAAATTCTTCACGAACTCGTCTTGCTGGCCCTTGTTGAGGGTACCCCAGGTTTCTCCCAGGGAGCGTTTGGCCATTTCCCGGTAGTTGAAATGGCGGGCCGCGGCTTTCTCCACCAAGTCGACTTTCTTGTTCCGTTGGTCCGGGGCCTTGAGGGCCGGATTGTCGAGAATGGCCTGCACTTCATTAATCAGGCTTTTTATTTCATCCGCGGGGCCGGCGGCCAGGGCCGCAGGCACTCCCATGATGAGGCTTACGGCCAGGGTCAGAAGGAAGACCCGCAACCCATAGCTTCTGCGCCACTCGTTTTTAGACATAGTTGGTTCCTCTCTCTTCAGGCACCCAGACTGCCTCCCCAACCCGGCCTTTTTCCGATGCCTAATAATATAGGACCTGGAAACCCAGCTGCCATGAAAATTAAGTAAATTATACTCGATTATCAGGAAAAATCACCCTCAGATGCAGCAGTGTCCGGTTAGGAAATTGCATGCGCTCGTTCGGCCCCCCTCACCCCAACCCTCTCCCCCCGAAGCGGGTGGAGAGGGAGTAGTAGATGTCGCCGGGTTTAGTTACGGAAAGGAATTAAATCTGTTTCACATTTTCCCCTCTCCCCAATGGGGGAGAGGGTTAGGGTGAGGGGGAAGTAATCTTCTCGGAGCAAGAAGAGCGCTTGGTAAATTTATTATTTCTTGGACTGCGTATAACAAACATCCTTATTCTGCAAAAACCAAACCGGACACTGCTGCCTCAGATGTTGACCGGATGAGGCCGCGGGGAAGGTTGGGATCACCCTTGCCCCTCGGAGAGCGGGACTGCGGGCGGGGAGAAATTTTTCATGAGCAGAAAGGCCATCCCGGTAATCAGGACCGTGATGAGCGTGGTCAGGAGGAAGCCGTCCTTATAGCCGGTAAGGCCGATGATGGGGCCCAGGCCGGCGGCGCTGACCATCATACCCAGATAGATGGCGGAGTTATAGCCCCCCATGGCGATGGCGCGGTGGTCGGGGGGGACGGTTTCTACACAGAGGGCCGCCACCGACGTGAAGGTAAGGCCCATGGCGATTCCCATGATCCCGGCGCAGAAGATGAAATCCAGCGGCCGCCGGGAGATCCCATAGCCGGCCAGGGAAGCCGCAATCCCGAGAAGCCCCCAGACCACCAGGAGGGAGCGGTGTTTCACCCGGTCGCTCAGGTGTCCGAGGGGCAGGCGGGAGACGGCGTTCATCAGGCCCTGGACGGCAAATACCAGGCCGATCTGCCCGTAGGTCAGCCCCTGCTCGTGGGCATGCAAGGGCAGGTAGGTGATGAAAACGCCCAAGCCGAAGCACCCCCCGGCGGTGGCCAGCCAGGTGCCCATCAGCGGCAGGTTTTTGCCCAGTTCCCGAATTAAAGCGGCTCCCATGGCGGGTTGGCGGGGGGTCGGGGGCATTACGTGGCGGGCCCGGGGCAGGAGAAAGAACATGGCCCAGAAGGTAAAGAAGATGCTGAGACCCGACAGGATAAACACCGTAGAAAAGCCCCAGACTTCGGCCACGAAGCCCCCGGCTGCCGGACCCAGGCTCATGCCGACATAGAGCGCCGTGGTGTACCAGCCATAGGACCGGCCCAGGTGGGTGGAAGGCGAGATGCCGGCTACGTACGACATGGTGGTGGGGCCGAAGGCGGCCAGCCCGGCGCCGGAAAACAGGTAGATCCAGAGGAGCTGGTGCGGCGTCGAACTGACGGCCAGGAGAAAGGAAGAGGCGGCCAGGATCAGCAGTCCCACCCCGGCCAATAGCTTCATGCCCAGGCGGTGGACGACCAGACCCAGGGGCAGGGACAGTGCTCCGGCGGACAACAGGAAGGCGGCGTTGATCAGGCCCACCATGACCGTATCGGCGCCCAAGGCTTGGGCGTAGAGCGGCACCACCGGAAAGCGCATGTAGGTGCCGAAATAACACCCGAGAACCACCCCACAGCAGATTAAGAGCAGGACGGCATAACGGGGAGTGGGGACCGGTTCGGGATTCATGGGGGGCAAGGGTTACCGCGGGCCGGGGTGAAGCAGGCGTGGGCAGCCGGAGCCCGCGCGCAGTTTATACCGAGTTGCAATCAAAAAGCAAGTTATGGTAGCCGCAGGCTTTAGCCTGCGCCTGCACAGGCGAGACGCCTGTGCCACCAATTGATTGAGATATGGTATCAGGCCCCGGCTCCGGAACCGGCGGTTAGCAGAAGGGGAGACGGCTGGGACTCGTCTCCCCCATTCCAGGCAAGCATGGGCCTCATCCGGTGTGGGATAATTCGGACACCTTGGTCTTGAGGCGCTTTACCAGTTCGGCATAGCCTGACTCATGGATAATCCGGCTAAACTGAGACCGGTAGTTGCTTATCAGGCTAACGCCCTCGAAGACCACGTCGTAGACCTTCCAGGTCCCGGCTTCATTGAGGAGGCGGTAGTTCAGAGGCATCCGGTCGTTGGCCTTCACCACCACGGTGCGCACTTCGACGCTGTCGCCGCTGGCAATCTCGCCGGTGTAGTCAATTTTCACCCGCTGGGCGTACTTCTCGATTTTGTCGGAGTAGGAGGCCTCCAGCAGTTGGGAGAACAGGGCCACAAACTCCTGGCGCTGACCAGCGCTGAGTTTGCCCCAGGCAGGTCCCAGGGACCGCTTGGCCATTTCCTGGTAGTCGAAGTGCGGGTCAACGATGCTCCTAACTTTCCGCTGCTTTTCCTGCTTCCCATAAGAGGGGTTTTGGATGATATCCAGGGATTTTTCGATGACCTGCTTGACAGTTTCCGTGGGAGGCCCCGCCCAGGCCCCGGCAGCTCCCACCAACAGCTGAAGGGCTAAACCAACAATCGCACTACGTATCAACAAGCTTATCATGAGATAACTCCTTTGCCCTCAGGGCGGCAGCCTTGATTCCGGACCCGGTGGTCGCCGGGACCACTGGCCTCAACTTCCCGGAGGGGATTCAATCGTCATGCAATATAATACCAGAAACCGAAGTCAAAGGCTGCTAATGTCCTGTTTGCTTTGTAGGAGCGGGTTTGAAAACTCGCCCCTACCCCATGCACCAACCGGAAGGGGTTCCGCCTAACCCTGACCCGAGGGCAAATCCTCCTCAAACCTTGCCGTGAATGTAAGTGCCGAGCAGTTCTTCCAGATCGATGCCGGATTCGGTATTGATGATGGTTCCCCCCGGAGGGACGAGCTTTTCCGAACCGCCCGCAGACAACTTGATAAATTTATCCCCGATGATCCCCTTAGTGCGGATGGAGGCGATGGCATCGTCATGAATCTTGAGTCCGGTCTGCAACTTCAAACCTACCCGGGCCTGATACACGGGGGTGATTTCGATGGATACCACCCGACCCACTTCCACCCCTCCTATCTCCACGGTGGCCCCGGTCTTGAGGCCGGAGGCATTGTCGAAGTTGGCATAGACCTGGTAACCCTCACCGTAAATCTCTATCTTGCCCAGATTGATTGCCAGATAAGCCAGGCAAACCAGGCCTAAAAGGACGAAGGAACCCACGGTCAGCTCCAGATTGGCTCGTTTCATGAGATTGTTTAGCCCTCCAGAAAATCGACTTCTCCCCGGATGAAACTCTGAACCATCGGGTCAGGATGGTTTTGAATCTCTTCGGGGGCGCCCGCCGCAATGATGCGGCCCTTGTGCAGCATGGCCACCTGGTGGGCCACACTAAAGATTTCGGGAATATCGTGACTCACTATTAAAGCCGTATAGCCGCTCTCCTGATGGGTCTTGGTGATCAGATGAAAGACGGTGTTGGTCATGGGCGGGTCCAGGCCGGTAACCGGCTCGTCATAGAACATGATTTCAGGTTCCTGAATCATGGCCCGGGCCAGGGCTACGCGCTTTTTCATGCCGCCGCTCAGTTCGTCGGGAAACTTGGTTTCCACCTCGGAAGAAAGGGACATCTGGACCAGGCGTTCCCGAACTCGTTTAGCGATCTCGGTTTCGGTCAGCCGGGTTTTTTCCCGCAGAGGAAAGGCGATATTTTCAAACACATTCAGGGAGTCGAACAGGGCCCCGCCCTGAAACAGCACGGCAAACCTCTGCTTAAATTGCCGCAGCTCGCGGGTAGTCAGCAATGACATATCCTGGCCGTCGACGATAATCTGGCCGGAGTCGGGTTTTAGCAGGCCGACAATATGTTTCAGGAGCACGCTTTTGCCCACCCCGCTCTTGCCGATCACCACCGTAATCTGGCCGGTGGGCATCGTGAGGTTGACGCCGTCCAAGACCTTGTGGCCGCCAAAGGATTTAGTCAGGTTGACGATTTTTATCATGGTTTACATAAAGAATGAGGTGAGAACATAGTCCCACGCCAGGATCAGCACCGCAGACAGAACTACGGTCTGGTTGGTGGCTTTGCTCACGCCTTCGGCCCCGTGTTGGGTGTAGTAGCCCTTGTAGCAGGCCACCAGGATGATGGTGAGGCCGAACACCAGGGATTTGACGATGCCGCCGTAGACATCCAGGGGAACGACACTCCTGACCATGCCCGAGAAATAGGCGCCTGAGCTGACCCCCAAAAGGACCACGCCCACGAGATAGCCGCCCAGGATACCCACCATGTCGAAGATGGCGGTGAGCAACGGAACCGCGATGACCCCGGCCAGCAATTTGGGCATCACCACATATTGAAGGGGATTGACGGCCATGGTGTCCAGGGCGTCCAACTGCTCGGTGATCCGCATGATGCCGATCTCGGCGGTGACTGCGGACCCGGCCCGGGCCGAGACCATGATGCCGGTGAGCACCGGCCCCATCTCCCGGATCAGGCTCAAGGCTACCGCCGAACCCAGGGCTCCTTCGGAACCATACTGCTTCAAGGTGTAGTAGCCCTGGAGGGCCATGACCATGCCTGTAAAGGCGCCGGTGAGCATAACGATCAGGGTGGATTTGACCCCGATTTGATAAATTTCCTCGAGGAGGCGGCGGGGCCGAAAGGGCGGCACCAGGGCCAGGCCTAGACCCTCCAGGAGGAAAATCATCATTCCCCCGGCTTCTATGACGATATTCAACGACCGTTGTCCCAACCGACGGACGAACATGACCATATGCCATCCCGATAAAAAGTTAAATTATACAAATAAAGGAAAACCCTTAAAAAGGCAAGAGCGAAAGCCAAACCTCCTAAAGCACCGGGCTGCAATCGGGGCGGGATGTGGACGAGACTCCAGACTGGGCGCGATCTTTACCAGGGTCGCCCCTTCCCGCAAAAAAGTGGCGCGGCAAGTCCTCAAGCCTCCCCTGATCCCCTTTTCGGAAAAAGCGGCCGAAAGGATAAAATCATTGACGGCCCGAACAACTCTGATTAACATTAAGCCCAGATTGAGACCTCTACGCAAGTCTCTATAGTTATCCTCTTAAATCAAAATGTAGCGCCGGCACCCTCGCCTGTGCATAAATAAAGTTTGGACAGCCGAGGGCGGCTATCCTACATGAGACTTTCGCAGCGGTCCCGGATTGGTAAGTGTTCAGGCCCGTTATCGGCCAAGGTATTTGGCCATGGAGGAGAAGCAGTGATCAGGGTAGCTATTAATGGCTTCGGGCGTATCGGCCGGTGTCTCACCCGGCTCATGGCGGCCACCGATAAGGATCTGGAATTGGTGGCCATCAACTCCCGGGCCGATATCGCCAGGGATATTCATCTCTTTAAATATGATTCGGTCCACGGCCGGTTTCCGGGCACTGTTGTGGCCCAGGGGGAAAACCTCGTCATTAACGGGCGGGAAGTGCGGGTCACTCGGGTTTTGGACCCGGAAGGTCTCCCCTGGAAGGAGTTGGGGGTGGAAATTGTCCTGGAATCCACCGGGGCCTTTCGGGATCGGGCTTCCAATGAAGGTCACCTCAGGGCTGGGGCGCAACGAGTCATTCTGGGCGCTCCCGGGAAAAAGCTCGACGGCACCTTTGTCTATGGGGTCAACCATACGGACTTCGATCCGGAGCGTCACCGGATCATCTCCAACGCCTCCTGCACCACCAACTGTCTGGCGCCGTTGGTAAAGGTGCTGCATGACGTCTTCGGCCTGGAGTACGGCTTGATGACCACCTGTCATTCCTATACTATGGATCAGCGCCTCCTGGACGGCTCCCACAGCGATATGAGACGCGCCCGGGCCGCCTGCCTGTCTATGATTCCCACCTCCACCGGCGCTGCCCGGGCAGTCACCGAGGTGATGCCGGAATTGACCGGCCGTCTGGACGGTCTCTCCGTCCGGGTTCCCACGCCCAACGTGTCCCTGGTGGACCTGGTGGCTACGTTGGCCCGGCCCACTTCGAAGAAAGAGGTTAACCAGGCCTTCGTCGATGCCGCGGCCGGGTCTTTGGCAGGGGTGTTGGACGTGTCCTTCGAGCCTCTGGTGTCCTCGGACCATAACGGCTCCGGTTTTTCCGCCGTGGTGGATGCCGAACTCACCAACGTCATGGGCGGGACCCTGGCAAAGGTGATGGCCTGGTATGATAACGAGATGGGTTTTTCCCACCGGATGCTGGACCTGGCGTCGTACGTCGGCCGCCACGTGGTTTAATCTGCAAGCTATAGGAGCTGCCTGTGAAATATCTTGATGAGATTGATATCAAGGGAAAGACCCTTTTCATCCGGGTGGATTTCAACGTCCCTCTGGACCAGAACCGCAACATTACCGACGACACCCGCATCCGGGCCGTGTTGCCCACCATAAATTATTGTTTGGAAGGCGATGCCAAGGTTATCCTGGCGTCTCATTTAGGCAGGCCCAAAGGGCAGCGGGTGGAAACCTTCTCCCTGGCGCCGGTGGCCCGGCGGCTGGCATACCGGTTGCACAAGAATGTCAAGCTGGCGACGGATTGCATCGGCCCGGAAGTGGATCAGGTCAAGGCCGAAATGAAGCCCGGCGATGTGCTTCTCCTGGAAAACCTGCGTTATCACCCCGAAGAAGAGAAAAACGACGAGAATTTTGCCCGGGAATTAATGAAAGGCATCGACGTCTACGTGGATGACGCTTTCGCGGTGGCCCACCGGGCCCATGCCTCGGTGGAAGCGGTCACCCATTTCGCCCCCATCTGCGTCGGGGGTTTCCTGATGCGGGATGAGGTACATTACTTCCATCGGGCCATGGAAGACCCGGCCCGGCCCCTGGCGGCCCTCATCGGCGGCGCCAAGATCTCCGGCAAACTCACGGCCCTGAAGAATCTTTTGCAGCACGTGGACAAGATGATCATCGGCGGGGCCATGGCCAACACCTTTCTCAAGGCTATGGGCTATGAAGTGGGAAAATCCCTGGTGGAGGACAGCCTGCTGGAGGCCGCCAAAGAGACCATGGCCGAGGCCTTGAAGCGGAACGTCAAATTTTATCTGCCGGTGGACTGCGTGGTGGCCGACCGACTGGACAAGCAGGCCGAAACCAAGATCATCCCGGTGCAGGAAGTGCCCAAGGACTGGCTCATCGCCGACATCGGCCCTGCCACGGTGACGCTCTTCGGCGAGGCCCTGCAAAACGCCAAAACCATTGTCTGGAACGGACCAATGGGGGCCTTCGAATATGACGCCTTCAGCCGGGGCACCATGGCCATGGTCCAGAAGGTGGCGGATTCCTATGCCCTGACTATCGTGGGCGGCGGCGACACCGACGTGGCCCTGCACAAGGCCGGGGATTTTCAGAAATTTTCCTATGTCTCCACCGGCGGCGGCGCCTTCATTGAACTGCTGGAAGGTAAGAAGCTGCCGGGCATCGTGGCCCTGGAGGCCTGGTCCGGGAGGAATCAAGATGGCTGAACGCCAGCCCTTCATCGCCGGAAACTGGAAGATGCACAAGACCCTGGCCGAGGCCAGGGCTCTGGCCCGGGATATCCGGGACGGGGCGGCCCCGGGCCGGCGGGCCGAGGTGGCGCTGGCGCCGCCTTACACCGCCCTGGCCGCGGTGGCCCAGGAGTTGGCCGGGTCTGATATCCGCCTGGCCGCCCAGGACACCTTCTGGGAGAAACAAGGCGCCTATACGGGCGCCATCTCCCCCGCCATGCTGGCCGATGCGGGCTGCCGCTACGTCCTCGTCGGGCATTCCGAGCGGCGCCAGCTCTTCGGCGACACCGACGAGAGCGTCAACCGGAAGCTCACCGCGGTGATCGCGGCCGGGCTGATCCCCATCCTGTGCGTCGGCGAGACCCAAGCGGAGCGGAAGGCGGATCAAACCCTCCTGGTGGTGCGACGCCAACTCGAAGGCGGCTTGGGGACGCTGAAACCCGCCACCGGCACCGATCTGGTCATCGCCTATGAGCCGGTGTGGGCCATCGGCACTGGGCTCACCGCCACCCCGGAGCAGGCCCAGGCCGTGCACCACTTCATCCGCAGCCTGCTGCGGGAGTTCCTGGGCCCGGTGGCCGAGGCCATCCGCATCCAGTACGGCGGCAGCGTCACCCCGGACAACGCCGCTACCCTCCTAACCCAGCCCGATATCGACGGCGCCCTGGTGGGCGGCGCCTCGCTCAAACCCGAGTTGTTCCTGCCGATTATCAAAGCCGCGGGGTAGGGCGGGTAAGATATTCTGGCGCTGAGAATGCGAAAAGTTTTATTGGTAGCCCCAGGCTTCAGCCGGTGCTCCAGTAGGGTGCGTCTTACGCACCATGAGTCGCTCCCCGCGAACTCACGTAGGGTGCGCACTGCGCACCGTGATCTACTCCCTGCTAGGTCCCGGGAATCCATTGGCCATCCTGAAAAATTGAAAATACTGGCGGCGGGGAACCTAATGCCGCGAAAAGGCTTGCGCCCGGGCGGGGTTTTTCCTATATTATACAATTGATATGCATACCATCGTCATTATCATTCATGTGATTGTATCGCTGGCTCTGGTCTCCATCGTGCTCTTGCAGCACGGCAAGGGCGCCGGCATCGGCGCGGCGTTCGGCGGCTCCAGCCAGACGGTCTTCGGCTCCACCGGGGCTGCCCCCTTCCTGGCCAAGCTCACCGCCATCGTCGCCATTCTATTTATGTGCACCTCTCTGGGCCTGACCTTTATGGGCCGGCAGCAAGCGCCCTCGGTGATGCAAGGGGCGGGGAAACCGGGGGCTACCCAACCGGCCCCGGCTACACCGGCCACACCGGCCCCGACCGCCCCGGTCCAGCCCGCGCCACCCGGACCGGCCGCACCCCCGAGCAAATGATGACCCACGTGCCGAAGTGGTGGAACCGGTAGACACGCCATCTTGAGGGGGTGGTGGGGAATACCCGTGCGGGTTCAAATCCCGCCTTCGGCACCATATTATATTTTTAGGCGTAATCTCAATAGGTTACGCCTTTTGTTTTGGCCTTCCGCACCAACCAAACTTTGGTTACACAGATTTTCATAATGATTTCAACTGGTGCCATTGGTGCAAATCCGCACTAAAATGGTTCCGCTATCGGAAAATACTTTTGGCAAACGCTATATCTCCGCCCCGCCGCCTTCCGCTCATCACATCTTTCATATTTTATCCGGATTGAACGATTTTTCATGCTATACTGAAATTCAAGTGCGGCGATTCCTGAACTAGACAATATATTAATGAATTGAGTCGGTTATGTCGATAATTTTCGGCATCCCCGGGGCGACTTTGGTCGGCATGAACCGGGAAGTAAAGGCGTAGGGGCCTCATTACCCGGTTATTAGTGATGGTAATTAACAGCCTTCGGCACGTCTTTAACTTATGAAGAGTTTATGAAGGCCATCCCCTCAACTTTGAACCTTGAACCTTGAACTTTCAAAGCAGGACGGGTTAAACCATGAGCTTATCAAGCAAGATGTTCCCGCAGTCGTCCCGGGGCGCTGGCGCTGGCGCCCGCCAATTGGCTTATTTGTTGATCTTGGGATTGGTGCTGGCTTGGTTAGCGGCCGCGGGAACGGCTGCGGCCCAGGAGCGGCCCAAGTCAACCGCCAAAGGTGGGTTGAACCCCAAGCAACACTTTACCATTGTCAAGATCGAACCGGACCCTGCGGCCGAGGAAATTAGGGTCTTTTTCAGCCAGCCCCTCGGACTTGAAAATCTTCAGGGTAATCTGCGGCTTCTGCCCCGGGTCAAGATCGACTGGAACCGCACCAAGATCGACTCCAAAGGGGTCCTGAGGCTCCGGGGGGCCTTCCGGTACGGTGTCGGTTATCTCCTCACCCTGCCCGAAACCTTGCGGGTGGGGCAAAAGACCTACCACCAAACGGTCAACTCCTTTTTCATGGCCGACCGGCCCCCCAAGGTGGAATTCGTGGGGCCCCAAAACGTCATCGAACGGGACAGCCGGCAGTTGCTGCACGTCAGGGCCCAGAATGTCAACAACCTGAGATTTGAAGGCATCCGGGTGCCGCCGCTCCTGCTGCCCCTGGCCCTGGCGGTGGAGAAGTCCCCGGCCGACTGGGACCGCAGCCTCGATGAATTAGAGACCGCCTCCGATGGGCTCAAACCCATCGTTGCCGCCCATAAGGATCTGGCCGGATTTGTCACCCCGCCGGTGGCTGAAAAGCAGCTCTTTCCCGCCGCGGGCGAAAAGAACAAGCCCTGGGCGGTCACGCTGCCCCTGAGCTTTCGCCAGGGAAAGGAAAGCGGCGCCCTGGAACTCATCCGGGTGCATGACAACGAGGCCGGAAGCGCCGCCGCGACCCCGCCCCGGGTATTTGAAATCACCAATCTGGGCCTGACCTATAAACGCGGCCAACAAAACCTGCTTCTCTGGGTCACCTCGCTCAAGGCCGGGACTCCCGCGGCCGAAGCCGGGGTTATCGGCTTCACCCGGGACATGGAGGTCTTCTTCCTGGGACGCACCAACGCCGACGGGGTGCTGCTCTTCGAACCCCATGAATTGGCAGGGTTCTCCCTTAAGAATCCCAAAAATCTGCAACCGGTGAAGCGGGTGGTGAATCAGGACGACCTGGTGCTGCTGATGGCCGGGACCGCCGACGACGTGGCCTTCATCCAGGTGACGCCCCAGGGCAATCTCAAGCCCCAGGGAATCTGGCAGGCCCAGGCGGGCGAGAAAATCCGCAACCTCAAGGGCAACGTCTTCACCGAACGGGGCGTTTACCGGCCCGGCGAAAAGGTCTTCTTCAAGGGGACGGTTCGGGAATATGGCCAAGGCCGCAGCTTCCCCCCCAAGGACGAAGCCTGCTCCTTTGAGGTCATCAGCCCCAAGGGCGAGCAGGTCTTTACCCAGGAGGGCCGGACTTCGGACTTCGGCGCCGCAGCCGGGGAAATCGCCACCCAGAGTTACTGGCCCCTGGGGGCCTATACCCTGAACATGACCTTTGGCCCGGAAACTTCGGCGGCATCCGCCACTTCCGGTAAAGGCCGCCGGTCCCGCCGGGGAGAAGAGCCTTCTGCGGGGGCAGACGAGGCCGCCCCTAAAAACCAGGTGAGCGCCACCTTTCAGCTGCAGGAATTTAAGCCGCCCCGGCACTTCGTGGGTATCGACTTCCAGCAGACTACCCGGCCCCTGACGGGTTACGTCAATCAGGGAGACCGGCAGGCTCCCTTTGTCAAGATCATGCTCAGCGGCTCATACTACGCCGGAGGCCAGGTCAAACACGGCCAGGTGCGCTGGAAGATTTACCAATCCAAGACCAGCTATCAGGTGCCGGGATATGACAACTTCATCTTCGGTTACGGCAGCGAAGATCAGGGGGCGATGATCGAAAGCGGCCAGACCATTCTGGACGAGAAGGGCAGGGCGGAACTGGAGTTTCCCCTGGACCGCAAGGTTATGAGCGGGCAGCAGGGCCTTTCCGTGGTGGCCACCGTAGTGGACTTCGACGGCCGGGCGGCGTCGGAAACCAAGGCCTTTCAGGTGACGCCGGACTTTTTGGTGGGCATCAGCCGCCACCCGGAAACGGCCCGGGCCGATGAGGACCAGGTCCTCACGGTTATGCTGGCTAAACCGGACGGCAAGCGGATCGAGAAGGGCGCCATCCAGGCGGAGATCCTGCAAAAGTCCTGGGTCTACGTGGCCAAGCGCAACGAGCAGGGCGACCTCTATTGGGACGGGGAGGATATCTGGCGCAAGACCGTGACCAGCGACCTCAATCTGGTGAAAGGCACCGCAGCCTTCCGGTTCTCCTTCACCTGGGGCGGCGGCTACCTCCTGGCCTTTACCTATAAAGACGAAGCCGGCAAGAGTTACGCCTCCGCCAGGGCCTTTGAGGTGATCGGCGAAAGCTACGCTTACGAGAACCGGGAGTTGCCCTATCTGCCCCTGGCCCTGTCCGCCGACCAGCCGGCGTATAAGCCCGGGGAAACGGCCAGACTTACGGCCCGGCCCCGCAGCCCGGTGTCCCGCTACCTGGTCACCCTGGAGCAGGAAGGCGTTCTGAAGTACCAGGTAATCACCCCGAAATCGGACGCCGACACCCTGGAAGTTCCCATCCAGGCCGCATATGCCCCCAATCTCTACGTCTCGGTCCTGGGACTGACGCCCCGGGGGGAATTCCCGGTTTACGCCGGCCACTACGATTCCCAGGCGCCCGGCTTTTACTGGGGCACCCTTAACCTGCCGGTGCGGCACGAAGTCGAGGGCCTCCAGGTCCAGATCAGCCCGGCAGTCAAGGACCTCAAGGCCGAGCCCGGGTCTAAGGTAACCCTGGACTTCACCGTCGCGGCCAAGGACGGCGGGGTGGAAGCGGAAATGGCAGTGGCGGTGGTGGATGAAGCCGTCCTGGCCCTTACCGGGTTTAAGACCCCCACCCTGGAGGCCCTGACCCGGTTTGATCGCCCCCTGGAGGTGTTTACCGGCGAACTGCGTTCTTTATTGGTGCACCAGACTCCCTTCTATCTTTCCAAGAACGAGCCTCTAACCGGCGGCGGCGGTCTGAGCGAAGAGGTCATGTCCAAGCTCAGGCGGCGCTTCGAAGCGGTGGCCTATTTCAACGCCAACGTGCGCACCGACGCCCAGGGAAAGGCCCAGGTTACCTTTACCCTGCCCGACAACATGACCACCTACCGGATTTATGCCGTGGTCATGGACCGGGGAAGCCGCTTTGCCAGCGTCGAGCGTCCCTTGCTGGCCACCAAGGAATTTTATATAGAGCCCGGTCTGCCCGGGTTTTTCACCCAGGGCGATCAATTTAAGTTCCAGGTGGCCGCGTTCAATGCCTCCGGCGAGACCGGGGCGGTGAAATTCAGCGCCGTGGGGGATGGGGGCCTGTTTCTCATTGCCGCGGAGCCGAAGGACCAGCTCAAGGTCAAGGATAGTTTGAAACTCGAAGTCACCGGGCAGGCTGCCGCCAGCGGGATGGCCGGGGCCCGTTTTGCCGGCCAATTCCAGGGGCGGGACGACGCGGTGGAACTGAAGCTGCCCATCAACTCCGGCCAGGTCCGGGACACTATGGTGTGGTTCGGTTCCCTGGCCGGGATCACCGAGATCAAGGTGCCGCTCCCCGCTTACCTCACCGGGAAGCCTACCGAGCCGATTAACCCCGAGGAGGTCAAGGCCGTCCTGACTATTGCCGGGTCGCCCTTTTTGCGGATGAGCGAGGCGATTCACTACCTGCTGAATTACCCCTATGGGTGCGTGGAACAAACCAGTTCCGGGGTTCTGGCCCTGGCGGCCCTGCGCGGCGCCATTCAGCAAGGGCTGGTGTCCGGGGTGACCCTGCCTGAAACGGATCAATATCTGAACCGCGGGGTGCAGCGCATCCTGAGCCTCCAGACCGACTCCGGGGGCTTTGCCTACTGGCCCGGACAGCGGGAACCCCATCTCTGGGGCTCGGTCTACGCCGCCGCGGCCTTGGGCCTGGCCCGTAGCCATGGACTCACGGTGCCGGATGAGGCCCTGCGCCAGATTGCAGTCTACCTCAAAAACCAAATCCAGGAGGAGAAACGCTCCCCCGCCGTCAAGGCCTTTGCCGCCTATGCCCTGGCCCTCAACCAGGACCTGGACCGCGACACCTTCAACCTCGCCAGAAGGCAATTTCCCCGGATGCACCGGGAGAGCAAAATCCTTCTGTTGTTAGCGGCCCGGCAGGCGCAACTGCGGCCCTTAAAGGAACTCCAGACCGAGCTAAAACCGCTGTTGGGTGGCAAGGCCGAAGCGGTCACCGATGACGCCGATGATTTTCAGAGCCGTTTCCGCAGCCCGGCCCTGGCCCTCCTGGCGGCCCAGGCGATTTTGCCCGGGGACCCCCGCACCCAGGAGGAGGCGCTGCTTCTCCTGGGAGGCCTGGACAGCCAGGGCATTTGGACCTCCACGGCCGACACCGGCTGGGCCCTGTTGGCCCTGGGGAGCTACTTCAAAGACGCGAGCTTTGGGGCCGAACCGGTGGAGATTGCCGTCAGCCAGCCCGGCGGTTCCGCGCCCCAGCGCCTCAAACTGGACCCCAAGGGCTTCCGCACGATGGGCCTGGACGCCGGGGCCTTGCTCAAGAACCCGGTGGTCAAGGTTGAAGGCATAGCCGGCAAAACCTGGCTCTACAAGCTGGAGTTGACCGCACCTCGGCTGGATATCGCCGCCTCCGGGGCCGCCAACGGCTTCAAGGTCCGGCGCGTCATCAAGAACACCGATGGCTCGGACGTTATTAAGGTGGGCGATCTGGTGAAAGTCACGGTCTTCATGGAGGTCGCCGGCAAGGGGCAGCGCTACGTGGTGCTGGATGACCCCCTGCCCGCAGGCCTGATGGCCCTCAACACCGCCTTCAAGACCGAGGAGCTTATCCCGGAGGGGGAGGAGGAGTACCACCAGGACGATTTCGATTACGTCACGCCGGATGGGACCATCCGCTTCCGTCCCAATTACTTCGAAATCCGGAACGACCGGGTGCTGGCCTTTAGGGACCAGGTCTACTCCGGCTCCCAGAAGTTCGAGTATTACTGCCGGGCCGTGTGCGAGGGTAAGTTTGTGGCCCCCGCCACCCGGGTGGCGGCAATGTACTCGCCCGGAGTGAACGGCTACTCCCCCAAGGGAGAATTGACCGTCAAGGGGCGCTGATGCTGAATCGGTTGCCATGGGGCCGTTTCGCCTGGTGCCTGGCTGCGGCCCTGCTTATTCTGGCCGGGCTGGCCTGGCATTTTGAGGCCGCCTCCCGCCTCAACCCTGAGGCCCTGGAACTCAGGCCCGGCCCCCTGGTGCTGGACCGGACCGGCCGGGTCCTGCGCCTGGCGCCCGAGGCCCAGGGGGGCAAGCTCGTCACCTTACCCGATGGCGCCGTCCCCCAAGTGGTGGCCGCGGCCTTTGTGGCCGCGGAAGACCAGAGGTTTTGGCGTCATCCGGGCGTCGACCCCCTGGCCATCCTCCGGGCCGCCTGGAGCAATATAAGCCGCGGCCGCATCGTCTCCGGGGCCTCTACCATCACCCAGCAATTGACGCGGCTCGCCTACCCCGGACCCCGCAGTTACTATCGCAAGATCGTGGAGGTCTGCCGCAGCCTCAGGATGGAGTCGGCCCTCAGCAAAGACGAGGTCCTGCGGCACTACCTCGACCGGGTGCCCCTGGGCAATAACCTCATGGGGGTGGAGGCCGGGGCCTGGGCCTATTTCGGCAAAACCGCCTCCCAGTTGACCGCGGCCGAAGCCGCGATCCTGGCCGCCCTGGTCAAAGCCCCGGGGACCCTGAACCCATACGGCCTCCACCAGGACCGCCTCCTGGCCCGGCAGCGCTGGGTGCTCTCCCGCATGGCGCAACTGGGGTATCTCAGCCCCGAGGAACTCCAGGTGTGTCAGGCAGACCCCGTCAGGTTCCGGGGCCGCGGTCCCCACCCCCCGGCATTCCCCTTTGAGGCTGCGCATTTTGTTAACCTGATCCTGGCCCAAGAGAAACCGGCGGCTCCGGGTTCGCAACGAATCAGAACCACCTTGGATCTGCCGCTCCAGCGCCGGGCCCAGGCTATCGTCAACTCGCACCGGCCCCGGCTCCTGAAGGCCGGGGCCTCCCAGGCGGCCGCGGTGATCGTCGCCAACCGCTCCCGGGAAGTCGTAGCCCTGGTGGGCTCCTGCGCCTATGGCCCCCGGGACCAGGGTTTCAACAACGGCGCCGCCGCCTGGCGCTCGCCGGGCTCGACCCTCAAGCCGTTCCTCTACGCCCAGGCCCTGGACCAGGGGTTCACGCCCGCCTCGGTGCTGGAAGACGTGGAACGCCGCTACCGCACTCCCCGGGGCGAGTTTATCCCGGCTAACTTCGACCGCGTGGCTCACGGCCCCATTTCGTTCCGGGAGGCCCTGGGAAATTCGCTCAACCTCTCCACCGTCCACCTGCTAAACCTGATGGGCACGGAGACTTATTACAACACGCTGGCCGACCTGCACCTCATCAACCACCCGGAATTCACCCCGGAGCACTACGGCCTGGGCCTGGTGGTGGGCAACCCCGAAGTCAGCCTCCTGCAACTGGCCGCGGCTTACGCCTGCCTGGCCAACGGCGGCAAATTCGCGCCTCTGCGGTTTACCCAGGATGGACCCGAAGCCGATGGCACCCAGGTTTTTTCTCCCCAGGCGGCCTTCATCATCAGTGACATCCTGAGCGACCCCATGGCCCGGGTCCGCATCTTCGGCGGCGCCTCGGCCATGAATCCACCTTACCGCATGGCCATCAAGACCGGAACCAGCACCCACTTCCGCGACTTGTGGGCCGTGGCCTACACCCCTGAATATACCCTGGCGGTGTGGGTGGGCAATTTCAACGGCCGGCCCACGGCGGATCTTAGCGGCGCCGGCGCCGCCGCCCCCATTGTGGCCGATCTGGCCGAGGCCCTGTTTGCCGGAAGTCCGCAGCCGGGCTTCAAAAAGCCGCCCGGGGTTGCCAGCGCCGAAGTCTGCGCCTTCTCCGGCTTGAAACCCGGGCCGGGCTGCGTTCACCGGCGCCGGGAACTGTTTCTATCCGGCGCCGAACCCCAGTCGGTCTGTGCCTATCACCACGCCCAGGAACCCTGGCACCGCATGCCCGCCAATTATGCCGGTTGGCTGCACCAGCGCTTCGAGCACGGCGGCGAAGGCCGCTTTCGCCTGACCGGCTTTGATCCCGACCTGGTGCAAACCTTTCAGGGACCGGTGCCCGCCGATTTTAAGGGCGCCCCACCCCGCCGCCGGGGCGACCCCGCGGTTTCGGGCCGTCCCGCGCCTGTGGCTCCCGGCGATCATCCCGCCACCAGGGACGGCCTGGGGCGTGGAGTCAGCATCAGCTACCCCCTGGCCGGAGACCGATTTCTGTTGACGCCTGGCGCCGAGGTCATCCGGGTGATTGCCAAAGCCATGTGCCGAGACCCGCTACAAGCCGTCACCTGGTTCGTGGACGGCCGGGAAGTCGCCGCTACCGGTCCGCCCTATGAACTGCCCCTGGACTTATCCAGGGGACGCCACCGGCTCACCGTGGTTGGACCGGGCGGTCAGGGCGATGTCCTGGAGGTAGCCGTACAATGAGACCCGCCACCCAAAGAATTTAATTTATGCTCTTCGCTTTTGTAGGGGCGAACTGATAGCGGTTGCCATAAATTTCCTTCCGTTTGGAGGTTCTAAAATCCCCCCAAAAATCCCCCTTTGTCGAGGGGGGACTTTTATCTCCCGGCCTCGGAAGGAGGAACTGGAAAGTTTTCGGGAGCGGACAGGACTAAGATATTGAAATGGGCAGCTTTGGGTGCTATCTTGGAGCGGGGTGATGAAGTCCGCCATGAACCGCCGGGGAGAAGCCCAGGCTGATGACTTCTACTGGGCAGAAGGTCCAGTAGAATTTTTTTTGTCCGGGGACTAAAAGAACAAGTTCTGCGGGATAAGCTCAGTTCTCGTCTATATGGCTTGGGGCAAACCTCATGATATAAGGGACAAGGCTCATCCTGAGAGCGAGGGTGCGGCTAGGTTAAGTTTGATGCGTTTAAGGCTGCAAAAACGCTTATCCTTTCAGAAGCTTTTCTTGAGGCTCTCTCAAGGCGCGCGGGAGCTGAGGCTTCTCATCTTCAATTGGCTTCAGAACCTGATGAGGAATGATGGTTGGACCATGAAAATACTCTTGGTGATGGCTGGGGGAAGCATCGGGGCGCTCTCCCGGTATGGAGTTTCATTGCTGGCCGTAAAGCTTTTTGGAGCCAAATTCCCCTGGGGAACCCTCATCGTCAACCTCTCAGGGTGCTTTCTCATCGGCCTGGCGTTTGCTTTGGCTGAGCGGGGCATCAACATCATGAATCCCTCTATGCGACTTTTTTTTGTGACGGGGTTTCTCGGGGCTCTGACGACTTTTTCAACCTTTGGCCTGGAGACGGTGAACTCCATGCGTGCGGGGACCCACCTGGTCACGGTAGCCAATATTCTTTCCAATAATGTGATCGGTGCAGCCTTGGTTTTCCTGGGCATGCTGGCGGGCCGCTTACGGTAGGGAGGGGCCGATTATGCAGCAATATAAAAAAATCGAGATATTTACCAGTGAAGAAGCCCGTTGGGAAGGGAGGCCCCTCTATGCCGCCGTCGTCCAATTCGTTCACGACCTGAAAATCGCTGCTCGCTGCCTGGTGACCAGGGGGATAGAAGGTTCCTACGAAAGTGGGGAGATTGCCACCGGCAGACTTGAGGTCCTTTCCTACAATATGCCGGTACGCGTTACCATTATCGTCCCGGCTGCCGAGTCCGAAAGGATCTTGCTGAAGGCAGAGGAAATGGTTACCGACGGCATCGTGGCGGTTCAGGATTTGAGCGTCATTTCCCATAAAACCCGCGGTTTTCTCATACCGAGACATACCAGGGTTAGAGACATTATGACCCCGACTCCGAAAAGGGTGAACCTGGACACCTCGCTGGACGAAGTTGCCCGCCTGCTGCTCTCTTCCACCTTTACGGGGCTTCCGGTGGTCGATGCCAGGGACCGGCCGGTGGGCGTCATCTCTCAGGGGGATTTAATCTATAAGGCGGGTATGCCCATGAGGCTCGGTCTGCTGGCTGAATCCGACCGTGAAAGAGTGAGTCCGGTCCTTGAGGTTCTGGCCTCGAGGCAGGCCCGGGAGGTCATGACTCAGCCCGCAGTGACGATAGAGCAGGATCAGTTGGTCACGGATGCGGTGAATCTGATGCTTAAGAAACAGGTGACGCGTCTTCCGGTCGTCGATGCCGAAGGAAGACTTGCGGGCATCCTCTCACGCGTGGACGTGTTTCATACCATCTTGCGGGAGTGCCCTGATTGGCAGGCCTTCCAGAAGCAAAAGATTGCTGTTGACCACCTGCGATTCGTTTCCGACATCATGCGCCTGGACACCACCACGGTTTTACCGGATACCCCGGTGGAGGAAGTGATTCGCCTTATCGACTGCAACGATATTCAGCGGGTTTGCGTCGTGGACCGAGAAGGAAATTTCCGAGGGCTGATCTCGGACCGGGACCTCCTGGCAGCTTTTTCCGACCGCTATCCCGGTATCTGGGATTACTTCGTGAGCAAGATTCCCTTTACCGAGCGCGGCCGGCAGCAGGCCCAACTCCGAGAGGACCTGCGCGCCAAAACTGCGGGGGAGGTTATGAACCCCAATATCGTCACGGTTGCCGAAGATGCCCCGATAAATGAGGCCATCCGGCTGATGCTCGAAGGGGCGCTCAAACGCTTACCTGTGGTCGATTCAAAGGGAAAATTTAAGGGCCTGGTCAGCCGCGAGGCCCTGCTGCACGCCGGATTTGCTTCCAACAGCGGCTAATCCGCCGGAAACCTTGGCCAGATTCGTCTTGACCTGGTAGAAAAGAAGAGGTAAGGAAAAGCTTAAAAAAAAGAGGCGATGGGGTCCGCCGGGGAGGAGAAGGTCGCTCCCGAACCGCTTAGATGCTGATGGCTCCTGCGCTCACCTTTGGTGAGGCAGGAGCCTTTTCATTAGCTCCGAACTTTATGAAGCCCTCGGCGGCCAGTTCGGCCAGGACCGGTTCGACAATATCTTCAGTTAAATCGAGCCGGTCTTCAGCCCTTGCTCCAGGGCGGCGGTCAGCCAGGAACTTGCCGATGAAATCCTCCGTCAGGTGAATCGTTTTCTCGATCCGACCGACGGCTTCAAGGAGTTTTGCCCTGGCCGGTTCGCTCATTTCCCCGTGCATGCCCCGGACCATGAGCTTCAATGAGGCCGCTGTGGATACCATGGATCCCCTGATATCATGGAGCATGAGCATCATTTGCGGTTCCGTCAAATCGCTCGTCCCGGAGCTTGCCGCCGAACCCCTAACAGTCCGGAGGTTCACCACCTCCCGATCTTCCAGGCAATGGCTCACCCGCCGCCACAATTCCGCGGGGTTCACCGGCATCAGGAGGTAATCATCAACTTCGACCTGATAAACTTCCAAGGGAAAGATGGCCCCGTGATTCCCACTGACTACTATGATCTTGACTTCCGGATTAAGCTGCTTAGCCCCCTTCAGGATTTCCAGGCTCTCCATATCCGCTGTGGTGAGCCTGGCAATAACCAGGTCATAGTTCTTTTTCACCAGAGCTTCCAGGGCGGCCTCGGGACTGGCCGTCACCTTGGCCGCAAAACCTTTATGGTCCAAAATCCAGCCGATCTTCTTAAGGAGGTCAGTGCCGTCGCCGATCAAGAGAATGTCGTGATTAGTCATGAGCGTGCTCCTCGTCGTCCCCCGGTTGGAATGATACCCCCTTGCGCAAATTAGGTAATAATTCACTGACATACTATTCAACTTTATTAAACTGGATGAGGTCAATACGCGAAACCGCCATTTCCCTATAGGTAAAAATACCTATCAGTTCCGGTCGCACCGGCCGGGCTCTGAACCGCACCCAGCCGCTATTACCTTTGGGTTCAGTTAAGTTGCATCAGGTTTGATATTAATGTGACTTCGAGGAATAATGAATCAAAATGCTTTTCAAACCAGCTCTAATCGAAGATACTAAATAGCGATAAAACACCAACCTAATAGCTGTTATGTCTGCAGATTCAACAATAATTTAATAATTCAGAAATGATCTGATCACTAATAAATATCAAGATATGGCTTTAATTAATTTACACGGAAATCGTTGGATAGGAATGTTCCAGGTGTCGCTGATAGGGTAACGGAGATGGTAAGCCGAAATGGCAGGAATACTTTAGTGCAACACGGGAAGTTTGCTTAAAGTACATTGGCCATTATAATAATATCTATGAAATAGTATTGAATGGTTTAATAGATGAATAATCAATATGTCAGCAATATTTCCGCTATCAATCTCATAGCTTCCTTCTTGAACGTCTTTCTTGAGGGAAGCAACTCTCTCTCCTCTACTGTGGTATGATTCGAAACTCGCTTTTAAGGGACGTTTCATAGAGTTATCTCATATAAAAGGTATTTATCAAAGTTTGGGATTGAGAAGATCAAGAGTATGGCTCACATCACTTGCCCGTTTAAAAACGTTTTCTTCTCCCCTTATTATCAAGATTCCAGGAGGAGCTTCAATCCCCAAACTTACTTGCTTTCCACGGATTTGAATTACCTTAACTTTTATGTGGTTTCCAAAAACCACAGTCTCGTCTACCTTTCGCGTAAGAACCAGCACTGTTCATCCTCCTGTAAAACTCAAGGCTATGAAAAGCAAGGGGCAATCCAGGTTAACGCTCCCGTCCCCAAAAACATTGATATTTCCTGAATCTAGAAGGTTTATGCCTCTGCGATAAGTTTCTCCTCAGGGCAGATTTTATGGGAGTTCTCTGTCTTGCAGACCGCCTTGGCGCCCGACAAGACCTGACAAAATTGCCGCCTACCGGTGCAGCCGGCGGCAGACGGTTACCCCTTCATAACGATGTTTAAATTCCCCCGGCTAACCCGGCCCGGTCCAGGTTTCTGTCTCTCAGAACGTCTCACCTTTTTACAGAACATCTCCGAAAGCCTGAAAAGCTTTTCTTTGGGCATATTGAAACTGATGCGGTGGGTGTGGCCGTATTCACAGATGTAAGTATGGAAGTCGCCGTCATTAGTCAGGTTATAGAGAACATCTGTCATCAACTCCGCTTCGACGCCGCTGAGCGTAATTTGACGCATATTGTGCCGGTCACATCCAAGGTCTGTGATGGTTAGCATGTGATATCTCCTTCGCTTTAGATCCCTCTCTTGATAACTCCAGATGCCGAGGGAAAAATAGCCATTTGCGCCTGAACAATCGATGGCTTTGAGGGCCGCAAAACTTGCAAACTAAAATCATGTACAGAAACGATCTTGCCCTAAATTACCCGGATGGCAGCGTCAAGGGTTTTCTGGCAAAAGAACGACCAGGAGCGGGGCTGCCACTTTCCGCATTTTTCTCTCCACCATCGGATTGGATCATTATTACGGAACTGCTGAGGCTAATTATGGAAGGGACTAAGAGGGAAATCCATGGTCAGAATAACCATTTTTATATGGTATATTGCGCCACACACCATCCTTTAACCCATGTTATAGGCAATTAAGCCTTAATATATTGTTTCCTTTCAGCTAATCATGCGAGCGTCTTTGGTCCATGAGAGGTGTCTGCGGAGAATAGGGGATGGTATTGGGTCGGAGTAAACTTAAGGTTTTGCCAAGACCGGGGAATATCGACCCGGCGGTTTCGGTTTGGGTGTCATCGGATTAGAATAAAGATTACATAAATTCAGGTTCTACGAGCGGCTCTTCCTTGTGCTTAAACGGCTTAGGTTCTTTCTTGGCGGGCACTCCCCGGGGTGAAATCAATGGCAATTCCACCAGATCGCGGCTGAGGACCCAGCCCAGGGCGCCGGTGGAAGGTTGGCGAACCTGGTACCAATCTTTGGTCTCCCCGATTTTCTGCACCTGATCGTTAAACCGCAGGGTTCTAATAACCGGGCCGCGGTTCGACGGTTGGGCCCGCAAAATAAGCTTCTTCACTGACACATAGTAATATGGTTTCCGGATTTGCTTTTGCCGGGTAGCCTCGATATGTTCCGTAAGCGCTGAGGCCGGCACCCATCCAAGGCTGTGGCTTGCGACCACCATGACCCGCCACCAGCCGCGCTCCCCTTCTTCGACTCTTCGCACCTGTTCGCCCCGGAAAAGGAGGTGTAAGGGGAGACAATCACTGCGAGGGCACTCCAGAAGCGACAGGGTATCCTCATTTACATAGAAAAAAGGCGTGGCAACCGGGTCAGAGCTGAGTAACTCCTGCCGAACCCATCCAACCTGCCCACTTCTTTGAAGTTTAACCTGCCACCAGGGTGATTCGCCGGCATCCACCATTTCTACCTTATCGCCTTTATATAACGGACCCAGGACCTTCCCCCCGAGTCCGGGGCTGTCCAGCAAATAGGTGATTTCCGGGGTAGCAAAAAAAGGCCCTTCGGGTGCTTTAATCACCTGGGGTTGGGCGCAGGAGCAGATTGCCCCTAACAGGAGGAAAAGTGTTAGGAATCTGGTCCAACAACTACAAGAGATCATAGTTATTCTAAAAATTCCCTACTCCTCTGGTTGCAAAGATATGATCCGCCATTGATTTGACTCTCTGCCGAACCTTATCACGTAGGTTTTGACAATGGTTTTATTTTTGAGAGTAGTGATATTTTTAGTCTCGACATCCCATGTTACCCGAGCCTGAGCAGTTTTGTTGGCTATAAGTTTTATCTCGGTGATTTTGAAGTCCATTTTGGGATAGTCATAGATTTTCCAGGCCTTGGAGATTTGTTGAACCCTTTGTTGCAAGCGGGGAAAGTTTGGTGAGTAAAGGCTCAAAAGCTGGGAGAGATCTTTTTTCTGATTAGCCTCCCTTATCCCTTCGAGTACCTTGGCTAATTGGCTTTCCAACGGCGCGGGTGACTTGGCAGGGTCCGCTGCAACCGCCGGAGGGGGCGTGGGAAGGGCTTTACCGGGCTGAGTTTGTCGTTGCGTAACCTGAACTTCCGCAGCCTTTCGGCCCGCAGGGGAAGGTGGTGAAGAAGTTGTACCCTTCATGAATACCCATGCGGCCAGACCAATCAGCACAACCACGACTCCCAGAACGAAGCTGTAGATCGAGATGCGCTTCCATGGGGGCTGCGAATAAGAGGATTCCCGATTTTCGCTCATGGTCATAGCTTAATCCGTCATTGAGCACATAATATCAAAATCTACTCCTCTAAGAAAGAAGAACCTGAGGTGGGACCTGAACTAAAAAAGACTGTATGATCGGTCTCAGGGGTGAAGCTTAAATTCGTAAGCTTTAGAGGTAGTAATACCGTTTTGAGTTCTTGGCTAAATAAATTTATATATCAATAGGTTATATGCTTAATTTGATGCATTTGAAAGTGAATCTGAAATAATTCCCTCCGGCTCAGGTTCCAATCTTTAGACCCCGGGAGCAGCTTCATTGGGTTGATCCATCAGGCAAGCAATTGCCCGATTGTGGGCCAGGCTAGGGTATGCTACTATGAATAAAAAAAATTAACAAATCAAGAAATGCAACGGGCTGCTGACGCTGATCACGCGTCCTGACTCCTTCATTTTATAGCAGCCGATGCTAGCATCCATTCGCCTCCCAAAAATGAACATTGGGGTCGCCAGGCGTTGAATTAATTTATGGGTTTCCAAACTTCAAAAGTTTTTGCTCCGGGGGCTCGACATAATGGAACCGTTATTATTGAGTGAAAGGTATATATTTTGATAAATTAATTGTAACGATATCCATAGGTATAATTTATGTCGATTAAGAATTATTTTTCAAAATTCCCCTTATACCTTATTCTCATATTCATTATATTATCTTTTGGGATATTAACGTCCGGATATTTATACTATGCGAATCAAGAAAATTATATAACAAAAGAGAAGCAACAAGAACTTACGGCTATTATTGCCCTTAAGATAGACCAAATTATCTCTTGGCGCCAGGAACGGATCGATTTTGCCAGCGCGATTATGGACGATCATTTCCTTGCCATTCGCGTCAGTGATTTTATCAAAAGCAGAAAAAAGGTACTTTTCAAAAAACAGATTACTGAACGGTTAACTGCTTTGGCTTCATTCCAATATCAAAGTCTTACGTTAATCGATCCACAAGGAAATGTGCGGTTATCGGTGCCTACGTTAGAGAGAGGACTTACTCCCTATATAAAATCGTTGGCCGACTACGCAATGCAAGCCCAGAAAGTGGTTTTTTCCGACCTATATCTGGATGAGAACTCAAAGGTTAGGCTTAGCGTCCTCGCCCCTCTTTTGGTAGTTCAAAGAAATGCGAAGGTAACCGTGGGGGTTATCCTCATAAGGATTGAACCTTATTTGTTTCTCTATCCTCTGATCAAATCCTGGCCAACTCCCAGTTTAACCGGAGAGACCGAATTAATCCGCCGGGAAGGAAAAGAGGTGGTTTTTCTGAATGAACTTCGACATCGCGAGAATATTCCCCTCAACTTACGGTTTCCCGTGGACTCGCCCCAATTGGTGGCCGCGAAGATCGCCCGTGGAAAGAAGGGTATTGTCGAAGGCTTGGATTATAGAGGTGTTCCAGTCCTGGCAGTCGCGGGATTTATCCCCGATTCACCCTGGATTCTCGTTGCCAAGGTTGACGCTAATGAAATTTATGCTCCACTGAAAAAGCTCAGTCAGCAAGTGGTTTTTTTCCTCATTGTTTTGATTGGCACCGCCGGCATATCCGTAGCTTATTTCCAGAGGAATCAACAAACCAGATTTTACCGCCGGCAATATGAGGCTGAACGCAAGCGACGGGTGTTGGCGCAGCGATATGAATATCTGACCCGATTTGCCAACGACATCATTCTGGTAACAGACCTGAATCTGCGAATTGTGGAAGCAAATGACCGGGCCATAACCTCTTATGAATATACCCGAGAAGAAATCCTCAATTTACATCTAATAGATTTATACCCGCCTGGGTCGGAACAAGTGCTCGATACACTTATGCGTCATGTAGAAGAAGAAAGCGGGCTTATTTTTGAAGCAATGCAGCAGCGGAAGGATGGAACAACATTCCCGGTAGAGATCAGTTTGCGCCTTTTAGAGTTAGAAGGTCAAAAACTGTTTCAGGAAATCATCCGGGATATTACCGAGCGTAAGCGGACTGAAGAAGTGCTCAAGCAATCAGAGAAGAACATGCGCTATCTGGCTTCCCAACTCCTCAGCGCCCAAGAAGATGAACGGAAACGCCTGTCCCGTGAACTTCACGATGAACTGGGACACGCCTTGCTAGCGCTAAAGCTCCTGGTAGGATCCGTGGAAGAGCAACTTTTGCCTCAACAGGTTGAGCTGAAAAAGGAGGCGCAAAAGATACTCGAGTTTATCAATGCCACCATTGAAGAGGTGCGGCGTCTTTATCTCGATCTTAGCCCGGGGGACCTGGAGGATCTGGGTCTGACCACCGCGTTGCGTTCGCTGGTTGATGACTTTTCCCAGTTACAGAAACACATAAGATGGACAATTAAATTGGGTAACCTCGATGGACTTTTTCCGTTGTCAACTCAGACAGCTATCTACCGGATAGTGCAAGAAGCTTTGACTAATATCGGGAAACACGCTAATCCTAAAAACGTATTTCTCGGAATTAAACGGGAAAAAGAATCGGTCTCGTTTACTATTAAGGACGATGGCATCGGCTTTGAACGGCAAAAAGTTGTCAACGAAAAGAAAACCTTGGGCTTATTGGCCATGGAAGAACGAGTCAAAATCCTGGGTGGCGCCTTTGAACTCTGGAGCCAGGAAAACGGAGGGACGAAAATCTCTTTTACCATTCCAATTTCCGGAGGAAATTAAGCATGGATGCCTACACCATTATACTGGCCGATGATCATGCGATGTTGCGGGAAGGGATTAGAAAAATCATTGAACGGATCGAGGATGCGCTTATTACCGGCGAGGCCAACGATGGTCTCGAACTGCTGGAACTCTTGAAAAAGTCCAGCCCCAAACTGATCATCCTTGACATTTCGATGCCGAATCTCCGGGGTTTGGAAGCAATCAGGGAAATTAAAAAAACTTACCCGCAAGTAAAGGTCTTAGTTTTGACCATGCATAAGAAAAAGGAATTTCTCCGGCAGGCCTTGCGAGACGGTGCGGATGGTTTTTTACTTAAAGAAGATGCGGGGAGCGAACTTATCCGGGCTGTGCAAACTGTCAGGAATGGCGGGAAATATCTCTCCCCTCTACTTTCCGGTGTTTTAACGAGCTTGGCCGTAGAGGAAGAGGAAACCGAGGTTTTGACGATGCGGGAACGGGAAGTCCTAAAACTCTTGGCGGAAGGCAAGAAAACCAAAGAAATCGCCGTAGCTTTGTACATCAGCCCCCATACAGTGCGCCGGCACCGTTCCAATATTATGGAGAAACTAAACATTCAGAATATGGCTGATATAGTCAAGTACGCGATTTCCCAAAGCTATATTCTCGACAATTCTTAGTTTCCCATTTTCAACAAGGTTTAAGAGACGATAAAGACTATTGATATCGGGATAATCTCAGTCAGGATGCTTTTCCAATAGTTCCATGGTCTTCTGAGAGAGAGACTCTGCCTCGATTTTCTTAGATGAGTTTCAAGGGGTTCATTTCCGGCCTTAGGTGAATCGCCGTCCAAGAGCCAATAATATCAAGGTTCTGGACAAATCCCGCTTCGGAGCTATATCAATAAATTAGCTGTAATCTCAATAGATTGCCCCCCTTGCTTTCTATCCGCTCCATTTCCAGCCCTTCGCTTCACCTGCCTTCCCCCACCATGATATGAGGCGCCCTAGAAAGGGGTGGGGGGATTTCCCCGGCCGAGAGATTTCAAGATTTTTATGAAACATGGTTATTAACTGTTGCTATATTAAAACTATACCATATTGTTTAAACTATTATCAATTATGAGTAAATAGTTATTTTAACTATTTAAATTGGGCATTCATGCCTATTGATCCCTCAAGGTGCGAGCCAATATGATGCCCAAGATTTATACGCGGGGAGCATGATTAATCACAGGGGGGATCAGGATGGCCGAGGATATTCGCCGACCAATAATGCACAAGATTGTTCTTTTCGCAGTGATGGTGGTTTTATCTATGCCGGCAGCAGCCTTCTCCAAAACCGAAGTTATTCTGGGGGGCTTTGTTAAGCTGCAGGCCTACTGGGATTCCGCTCAGAATTCCAAAAACATGAATCTGGCTCCGGCTCGTAATAACGACAACAGCTTCCAACACGGCAAAATGCATTTCACAGCCCAGGGCTCCAGGATTAACTTCACGATTAAAGGCCCCGAGGTTTGGGGGGCTCAGGCCATGGGTTTTCTCGAATTCGACTTTAATTGCGGCGAAGGCGGGATTGCCGGCACCGCGAACACTCCTTCCAGACCCTACACCCCCGTCCTGCGCCATGCCATGTTCCGGTTCAACTGGCCCGCTACCGAACTATTGTTCGGACAGTACTGGTCCATGTTCAGCGAGTGGTATCCTGAGGTATCGGAAGACGGGCCGCTCCAGATGACCGGCACGCCCACCGCCCGTATGGCCCAGGTCCGGTTCACCCAGAAGTTTAAGGGCGACTGGACCGTGGCCGCCCTGATGGGCGATCCGAACCAGGCGCTTCTACCTGGAACGGCCGGCCCCTATAACGCCAGTATCAACAACGGTCAGTCGGCGGAAACCCCCCAGGTCCAGGGAAAAGTGCAGTTCCAACACGACTTTTGGGGTAAGGCCGCCTATTTCGGTCGGCCCATTCCTTTCACGGCCAGGGTTGTAGCCGGCTGGCAGCGCAACGTCATCCGGAGCCAACAGTTTAGCATCAATAGTTTTGGTGAAAACAATCCGTCCACGTTCACCGTGAACGTCAAGAATCAGTATCTCAACCCCTGGTTAGTCATGGGCTCTTTGTTCATTCCGGTTATTCCGACCCACAGCGCCAATCTGGCACGAACCGCCTCAATCCTGGCCCAGGGGTGGATCGGCCAGGGTGTGGAATCCTTCGGGTTCCTCGGTGTTGCGGGAAACATTTACAGATTCAACAACAACTTTAACAACATACTGATGTACGAGGCGTCGCTGCTCAAAAAGTTCGGTGGCTTTGTCCAGGCCCAGTACTACTTCAACAATAAATGGTTCGCCAATGCCATTTACGGCTTCAGCAAGGCTTACGGTTTGTCCCGGGCCAGGTCGCAATTTGGCGGCGGCGGCTATGAGTGGGCCTTCAACGCCGCTCAGGCGCAAACGATCCAGCAGGCGATATTCATTCTGTGGTACCGTCCCATCCAGGCCGTCAAGTTCGGCGTGCAGTACGCCTTTGCGTCAGCCACCTACTTCCAGAATGCCCTTCCGGCTAACGCCTATGGGGGCACTACCATTCCAGGGGCCAATCCTGCCGACACGAGCCGTTATGGCGACGAGCACCGGATAGAGTTTGTCGGGTTTTTCCACTTCTAACCGCATGAACGGTTGACGCCTATAAAGAAATCCCCTGCTGTTCACTGCTGTTATGGTATAAAATAAAGAGGAGAAATTTTAAAGAGAGGTATCCTCATTGAATTCTGGAAATGCACGACCACCATGGGTTCAAAATTTGGTGGGATACTCCAAACCCTGGCCCATCCTGGGCTGGGGTTATCACCTTCCTAACCAGCTTGATTTCTCTGAAATAATAATTATGTAAGAGTTATACCTCGAATCTATACTGTGGCAGTCCGGATGCAAAAAATGGCGCTTATCAACAATCCTTCCCATAAGACCTGGCGAATTCCTCTGCACCTGCTGCTGATCTTTTCCCTCCTGGCGGCTGGTATTCTGGGCCTTGGATATTTTTTCTATCAATACCAGATAAAATTTTTCCAAAATATCACTGCAGCAGAACTGAATGCCATTGCCGATCTTAAAGTCAAGCAGATCACCACCTGGCGCCATGAGCGTATGAATGATGCGCAACTTCTTGCCAACGACCCTAATTTTGCCGGCCAGGTGTACGACTGGTTTTATGGTGAAAGCCAGCCTGGGCAAAAGGAGAAAATCAGCAAAATTTTGTCAGACCTGAATCAGGGATCCTATGTGGCGGTGGCGCTCCTGGATGTTCAGAGAAACCTGCGTCTATCAATTTTCGAAATAAAACCAGAACTTTTGCCCTTAATCAAGAAGGTCGCCGCGGACGCGATGCGTACCAAAAAAGTTATCTTATCGGACCTGTATCAGCCTCCCCAAAGTGGGGAAATCAACATGAATCTGGCTATTCCAATCAAATTGCATAGAAACAATCAGGAAATAATGGTGGGAGCGGTGGTATATGAAATTAATCCTCATTATTTTCTTTATCCTATTATCCATTCTTGGCCTAATCCCAGTAAAACCGCTGAAGCGGTGATGGTAAGGCGGGAAACCAGTGGTAAGGGATTAGTCTTTCTGAGTGAGCCGCGCCATTGGCAGGGGCCGCATCTGAGCTTGCGGAAATCCCTGACCGAGACCCAAATGGTCAGCGTGAAAGCGGTCTTGGGGGAAGAAGGCATCGTCCGGGGTACAGACTACCGGGGAGTGTCGGTATTAGCCGCCAATCGCATCATTCCCGATTCTCCCTGGTATCTCACGGCTAAGATTGATATCGACGAAGTCAATGCTCCTCTTCGCCGATGGTTGTATCTCATTCCGATTCTGACCATAGCCATGATGGCTGCCGCGGGACTGGGGGTGGCTCTCATCTGGCGCAACCGGGACGTCCAACTGTATCGCCAGCAATACGAGTCGGAATTGGAACGCCGGGCCCTATCCCTGCGTTATGAATATCTGACTAAATATGCCAATGATATCATTCTGGTTATGGATAAGGATGGGAAGATTATCGAAGCCAATGACTCGGCTGTGGGTTCTTATGGTTATAGCCGGGAAGAGCTTTTTACTCTCCATCTTTGGGATTTGCTTGTGGATCGTCGTAACTCCGCGGCTGAACTTGAGCAGATAGGGGAAGAAGCCAGAGATGGACTGAGGTTTGAAGGCATCAATCGCCGCAAGGATGGGACGACGTTTCCGGCGGAAATCAGCGCCTCATTGGTTGAGATGGGTGACAAGCGCATCTATCAATATATTATTCGTGATATAAGCGAGAGGAAATTAAAAGAAAAAATCCTGCAAGAGTCCGAGCAGCAACTACGGTTTTTTTCTTCCCAACTGCTGATTGTGCAGGAGAATGAGCGGCGCAGGATTTCAAAAGAGTTGCATGATGAATTGGGACCGACCTTGATGATCCTGAAGTTTCAACTCAGCTCCATCGAAGATAGATTGCCAAAAAATAAAAAGAGCCTTAGAAGTGAATTCGAGGCTCTCCCCCATTATCTAGATGACATCATTGAGAATGTGCGCCGGCTGTCCTGGAACTTAAACCCCTCGGTTCTGGAACAATTCGGCCTGACTACCGCAATTAAGAATCTCCTAGAGGATTTCGGCAAGCATTATTTTCTTCGCTGGGAACCGCCTCAGGTAGAAGCAATCAATGATCTCTTTCCGCCTTTGTCCCAGACCAATATCTACCGGATATTTCAAGAAGCCCTTACCAATATCGGTCGACATGCTCAAGCTGAACAAATATCCATTGGAATTGAAAAACAGAACGGATATGTTATTTTCACTATCGAGGATAACGGCAGAGGTTTTGATCCTCAGGCCATGAGGAACTTCGAGAATCGGCAAAGTGGGATCGGACTGGCGGCCATGCAGGAACGCGCCAGGATGACGGGAGGCCGCCTGGAGATAAGGAGCCGGCCCGGCAGTGGCACCCACCTCACCCTTACGATTCCTTTACAAAATGGAGAGTAATCCATGGAGCCTTATCGCATTCTCCTTGCTGAAGATCACATACTGTTTCGGGAGCTAATCAAAAAGTGTCTGGAAGAGATTCCTAATCTAGAAGTTGTCGGAGAGGTGGGCGATGGCCTTCAACTATTAGAATCTATAAAAGTCTTAAAACCCCACATGATCATTCTTGATATCGGAATGCCGGTCATGTCAGGGATAGAAGCAGCAAGAGTTATTAAAAAGGATTATCCGCGGATTAAAATTTTGTTGTTGACGATGTATAATTCAAAAGATCACCTGAAACATGCCCTGGAGGCCAAGGTTGACGGGTATCTTTTGAAGGAAAATGCTTTTAAGGATTTAATTACTGCCATAGAAATGATTCGTAGAGATAAGTTATATATATCTAATATTATGTCTCAGAGAATGGTTGATTTTGTTGTAAACGAGAGCTGGAGCGAAACTGTTGAAACCGGCGTTTTATCGGCGAGAGAGAAAGAAGTGCTGAAATTTTTCGCTCAGGGAAGGTCTTGTAAGGAGATTGGAGAGCTGTTATCTATCAGCCACTACACGGTCCGCAATCATATTACCAGAATCAAAATGAAATTATCGATGAAAAGAGACATTGATATTGTGAAATATGCCATGAAAAAAGGTTTTGCTTCTTTCTCCATACTGTAAAGAAGGCAAAATTAGATTGCCGTTGCGAACGTGTACCTTAATTATTATTTTCTGCATTGTTAATCATCCAATCAGTATATCAGCCGGAAAGAACAGCCTGAACCCCATAAGGCCCAAACCTCAGGTCACCATTGCGCCAGTGGGATGATCTTCCTCTCCAAGAACTCCGGCCCCGGTTCCCCGGTCAGTGGGGTCAGTTCCACCGCCAGGCGCAGGTCTTGCACCCCCTGCAAATGGATGGCCAGTTTGGATACGCCCCGGTTTTCCGCCTGTCCCATAGGGTGAGGCGATAGGGGACCGGGCCGGGCCGACAAGAGCTTGAAAACCGCCTCCTGAGGAGAAAGGATGCGGGCGGCCAGGCGCGCTCCTTCGATAGACAGATAGGCCGTCCGATTATCCGGGCTCAGGTGGACTTCAGCCTCAGTGTGCAAGGCCCACAGGACTTCGACCGGTTTTTCGGCCTGGATTTCATCCTGGATCAAGACCTGCCGGCGGCTCACCAGGGACAGACCCCGCCAGACCCGCTGCGCTTGGCGGGCATAGGCGGGGGTTAAATCGGCGATGGCCAGGGATAAGTGCGGGCCGGAGCGAAACCGAAAAATGGCCGCGGACGCCTCCGGGTCCTGGTCGGGGCCCGAGCCGGGGTTTAGCACCAGGGTGTTATGTCCTTCGGCCCGCAAGCGATAATAATCCCGCCGGTTCCGGTCGAAATAGCCGCGCAGGTTATAGTCGTCCCCCCCCAAGTCCAGGGCCCAGCGGACCCCTTGGGCCTCCAGGATAAAACTCCCCAGGTCCAGGTGGCTGTGACCGGCCCGGTTGTCCCCAGCTTTAAATCCCACAAAGATGGCCTGGGGGTCGTCCCAACGGCTGCGAAACGTGGCGACTTCCACTCCCCGGAAGTATCGGTCCAGAGGGAGGCCGGCCTTACCAGGGCTTAGGCTATGGGTTTCAAACCATAAGAGGTCTAAGGGGTGGATCTTGTTGATGCGGCGGGCATACCAGGCAAAAACCGGCTGCTGAAATTTGCGTGCCAACCAAAACATTTGAGCGGTCCAATAGATAAGATCGTCGGCATCGGCGTAGTTAAAGGTGCGGTCCCGGGGACCGGTCACATAAAGGGGAAAAAACCCGGTGGCCTCATAGCCGGGCGCCTCTGCCAGGCCGAAACCGCGGCCCAGCGCGGTTTCCAGGCCAGCCAGGAACAGGGTGTGGTAGAAGGTGGCGTAGCCCCAGTAGAGGGGACCTTCGTAACAGCCCCCATCGGGGGCGAATTTGGCCAGAGCCCGGGGCAAAGATCGCAAGGCCTCCTGGATCACTTGGGCGGCCAACTCAGGACAGGCCTCGAAAACGGCCAATGCTCCCAGACCGAGGCCGCCGTTGCAAACCTGGTTCCAGTTATAAGGAGACTGCACCCACCAGCCGAAGTCCTCGGCGCCCTGGTAGGCCTGCAGGCCGGGCTTGAGCCCTTTATCTCTGATGGCCCGGGCCAGGATGGCCCGCTGCTCCGGCGACCAGGTGTCGTAGAGCCAATCGTAGGCAATGGCAAAGGCATGCGTCATCTCGGCGGTATCCAGAAAGTGATCGGGGTGCCAGTCGGGAAACCGGGCGGCCGAGTCCAATTCCTGCCAGAGGCGCTGGGCATAGCGGTTCCCGCCCTCCAACCGCTGGAGGAACGCCAGGAGGTAAACCCGCCGCAACACGGTCCGGCTTGCTTCCAGAATCACCCCCTCGCTCCCTTTGGTCCGATAACGACAGGGCAACTCGCCAAGAATTTTCTGAGCCTCCTGGCGAAGTTTGTCATACCATTGCCGGGCCAAGGTATTTTCCCCAATGAGCTTTTTCACCCGGGCAAAGTCATCCGGCGTTACCAGGAGGCGGGGATGCGTCTTTTTGAGCTGAGTTTCCAAGAAAGATTGGATAGGGATAACCGGATTAAGGACTGGGGCCTCAGCCTGGCCCGGAAAGGTTGAATGAGCCAGTAATACCAAAACCAGGACGAGGCTCCAGATAGCCCGGCATAATTTCAGGTGGCTACAGGACATCTTGAAAACCCGAAGGTTCTCTGGAAAATCATTCAAAGCTTATTAACCATGGTTTTTGCCGCGTTGGGTGCGGCAGCCCAGTCCATCCGCCGTCGTTCCTGGAGGACCTTAAAGAGAAATAGGGCGTTGCCCCACAGGTACCGCTTGGCCATGCGCCGTGGTTCCAGCAGTAGCCGGAAGAGCCATTCCCACCCGTGTTCGGCCATCCAACGGGGGCAGCGGGGAATCACGCCGGCCCAATATTGAAAGGCGGCGCCCACGGTCCAGAAGACCCGAGCGTCCACCCGGATGTAATTATCCAAGATCCAGCGCTGCTCCAGCGGCATTCCCAGGCCCACCATGAGCACGTCGGGCCGGAGGCGGTTGATCGTTGCTATGACCGCGTCGTTTTCCGGGCCGGTTTTTTGGAAGAAACCGTGGTGGGTACCCAGGATACTGACACCCGGAATCGCGGCCTTCAGTTTCTCGGCTGCTTGTGCAGCAACTCCCTGGAGATTGCCCAAGAGATAAAGGCTATGGCCCTTCTCGGCCAAATGGGCCACGGCCGGCCACCCTAAGTCGGCCATGGTCTGGCGAGGCGGGATGTGGTACCCCAAGAGCCTGGCCCCCAGAACTACCCCCACTCCATCCACGTAGACCAGGTCCGCCCGCTGGTAGAACTCGGCCAGCCATGGAAGCTGCCATGCCAGGTTTATCCCGTGGACATTGGCGTCAATGATGAAACTTTGCCGTTTTTTGCCGGCCAGGCGGCCGATCTCCCGGCAGATTTCCTCCAGCGTGCCAGGGGTAATCTTGATTCCGATCAGGTTGATATTTTCCATGGCGATCTCTAGCTTTCCTGCTGTTGCCGGCCCAGGGAATGCGGCCACCACTCCTCCTGGCCCAGGGTGCGCCCCCGGAGGCGGTCCAGTTGCTCACGCCGCAAAAAATCCGCCAGGTGTATGTCATCCAGCCGTGTTTCCCGGTTCAACGCCGCCATCAGGTAGCCCAGCGGAATCAGCAGGCTCATCAGGTAGGGCCGCTCCAGGGCCCGATAGAGCGTTTTAGCCCACACGAAGAGGGGATGCGCCCGAATCACGTAATAGCACCGGCCGTAGCGCAAGTTAGCCCGGACCATACCCGTGGCGGACCCGGTCAGGCGCAGATGGTAGAGTGGCAGATCTCGAAAGCTGCAAGTCTGCCAGCCGTGTCTCCTGGCCTGGGCCACGTCCAGGATGTCCCAGCCCAGGATGGGAATCAGCCCGCCCATCTCATTCAGACAGGCAGTGCGATAGGTTTTGCAGGCCCCGGTGACGTGGGAGTCGGCAATGCGCTCCAGCACCCAGGCCCCTCGTTGCAGGTTATAGGTCTTGCCCGAGGCGATCCCCAGCCGGGGTTGGGCCTGAAAATGGGCCAGGAGCGTGGCGAAATAATTGGGAGGCAGGAGCACGTCGGCGTCCATCTTGACCACAAAGGCTGCCGTGTCCGGGATCCTGGCGCAGCCGCGGTTGAACAGACGTACCACATTGCTTCCCAGGGCCGGGCCGGGTTCGCCTTGCACTCTCAAGGGCGCAATAAAGGGGTACCGGCGGGCCGCGTCGTTAATCAACGTCCAGGTGTCGTCAGTGGAGCGGTCATCCACGATCACCCATTTTGCCGGCTTCAGAGTTTGTGCCGCGATGGCCTCTATTACCCGGGGCAGAAAGCCCGCTTCATTGTGGGCCGGAGTGACGATGCAATAGGCCGGGGCGCTCATACGGGGGATACTCCGTGGTCTCTCGGCACCCAGGGAAGTTCCCGGGCAAAGACGGCCATCAGTTTCCGGGCATTGCGGGTAAGGTCAAAGAGTTCCAGCGCCCGCTGGCGTCCTTCCAGACCCAGGCGGATGAGGTCTTCGGGTTGAGCCATCAACCTGGAAAGCTGGTGGGCCAAATCCTCGGCATCCCCGGGGCGAAAAAGGTAGCCTGTTTGTCCCTCCGTCACCATCTCCGGGATGGCGGTGAGGCGGGGGGCGATCACCGGCCGGGCTTTAGCCATGGCCTCAATGATTACCATGGGAGTGCCTTCACTCCGGGAGGACAGAACCAGAACCTGTGACCAGTCATAGAGCCGTATTAACTCTTCTTGGAAACAGGCGCCCAGAAGTTGAATGCGATCCTGGAGATTCAGAGATTGAATGAGGTCTTGCAGTTCAGCCCTGAGGGGGCCGTCGCCCACGATCCGGCAGCGGAAGTCCCGACCCTGATCCCGGAGGCTGGCCAGGGCCAGGATGAGCCTTTCCTGGGCTTTAACCGGCACCAGTCGGCCGATGTGCAGAATCCGCAGGGGCAAATCGGCCCCGGGAGGGTCAGACCTGGACCAGGGAGGCGCCTGTAAATCGAGTCCCCCGGGGACTACGTAAAAACGCTGCTGGGCCAGGGAGGGAAAACGCCGGCGCAGGTTCTCGACGTGGAAATGGCAATTGGAAACGATAAACCGGGCGCGCCGAAGCTTTTCTTCCAAGAGAGGGTTGTCCAGGAGGACATCGGACCCGTGGATGCTCAGGCTATAGGGCAGGCCGCACAGGGCTTCCAGGAAGAGGGCGACTTCCGCGGCCCCGTATGCAAAGTGAACGTGAACATGGGGGACCTGTCGGGCCAGGAGATGTTCGGCCAATGCCGCGGCGACCACCAGGTGAACCAGATTTTTCAGAGGCTGCCAGGGCGAGTGATCCCGTAACCGGACAGCCAGAGGCACGGTCCTAACATAGCCCCCGGGCCACCGGCTTAAGGATTGCAGGTTGGCCCGCAGGTATGCCCACGGCTGCGCCGGAGTCAGGTAAAAGGTCCGCTGCCGCAGGTCATCGTCTTGGGGATGAAAATCGCGGGGTCCCGGGCGCCGGTTGGCCACCAGAATGAACTTGAGACCCAGGTCCTCCGTGGCCCGCACCTGGTGCTGGGCAAAGGTGGTGGTCAAGGCGGGAAAGATGGAAAAATAATAGGCTAAATGTGGCATCAGGCCTCAAGAACCGAGATAATCGAGGGAGGATGGTTCAACGGGTTCTACAAATCGGGTAGCCCGGACCTAACCCCGAATTTTCCTTCCCTCAATGGTTCTTGTCGGCTATTTGAACCGATCCCCTAAATCTTTTCTTGCCGGGGGTTCAGGAGTGCGAAGAGTTGATGACTGACGGGCCGAACGCTTGCCTTAAATTTCCAACACTTCCAGAGAGGGCGGCGGCACCGGTGCTAGCCCCACCACGCGTTCTCCGGTATGATCGGGTCCGAAGACCTGGAGAGCCAGGTCCCGGCCGGCCAGGCGGAGCATTACCTCCCCCGGCGACGGTACATAGAAACAGAGGCCAGCCAATTCTTCAGGTTCCGGCGGCCGCGGGCCGGTGGTAGGGTCCTGGATTGATTCTATAAGGATGATGAGCCGCTCGCTTTCCCGGTGCGCCGTCCAGACCAGACGGCGGGTCATCAGCCAGTGGCTCAAGACCCTGACCGTGGGGGCGACCCAGATACTGCCGTTATGATAGTGCTGGGCCAAGCGTTCCAGGGCATCCCGGTCCGGAAGGGGGAAAAGTTCTTCTCCCGGCCTCGGGCGCGGCAGTCCCAGGTGGGTGTAAAGGATGAGATATCCTTCCTGGGCCAGCAACTGCTCCAGCACCGGGCCTCCCAGGGTATAACGCAGGGTGTGCCGGGAGGTGGGCTCCTTCAGGCCCCGCAAATGGCGGTTGAAAGCTATGAGCTGCAGGCCGTCCCTGAGGATGACGGGTTGGCACAATTCCATGATCTGGGCGGTAGTCCTGGCCTTCTGCCGTTGTCCCAGGAAAATTTTCACCACATTCTTTGCGGCATTGAGGCCCGGCTGGACCCAGGAGCCGGGAGATTTCGGCCGGCTGGAAAGGGGCCAAGAGACCAGATCGGACCCCCAATAATATTTCAGGCCCAGGGGCTTTAAGAGGTCGGCGGTGTAATAAGGCGAAGCGGGGTCGTCCCCGGCATAACCCGGCTGCAATCTGGCCCGCAAGTTTTGCCGGTTGCAGGGGTCGCCATGATTGAGCCAAATCTTTACGGATAGATCCTGGCGGTGCAAATCCTCCACCAACCTTTCCGCCAGGGAGCGCAGGGCCTGCGGCTGGGGCGCGGCCAAATTGAAGTCCCCCCAGGAATGCAAGGAATCGATGAGCCCCCCCCGGAGGGCCTGGATAATGAGTTGGGCCCCGGGACCCGGGGTTCGGCCGTCAGAGAGGAAATAGGCCATCTGCCCCGGATCACGCCCCTGGCCGAAAAAAGAGTCGGCGACGGGCAACCCCAAGCCGCTCCGGGGGTGGTTCAGGCGACGGTGGACGGCCAGAAAGGTGGGAAGATCGCAGCCGTCGATATCGGAACAGATAGCCAGCGCGGCCCGGTAGGGGAAGGGGAAGGGTCTGAGCTTGACCCCCGGCTCCGGTGACATCCCAACCCCGGGCGGTTCAAGTTTATCAGACAAAGTCGCGGTCCAGAAAATCATCCCCCAGAGGAGGGGGACAGGTGTAATAGGCCAGGGTGGAGGTCAACGTAAGCAAGGTCCAAAGTTGGTTTTTGTCATAATAATGAGGCCTGGCGAGCACCCGGGCCAGGGACCGGGGATCCAAATAATGGCTGAGGGGAGCGCAGGCAAGGCTTTGATCCCGCAAACATCCTAAGATATTGGACTCCGGCCCCACCCGGTCGTAGAGTCCCAGAAGCCTTCGTAAGCGGCGGATAAGGTTGGGCCGGCGCCGGGTGAGGTTCTTGGCCTGATATAACAGGGAGAATTTCAGAGAGGAGAGGGGCGCCTGCCAGTCAGCATAATCAATGCCCCCCACAGCCGGATGGAGTTGGGCCAGAAACTCCCGGTAGAGGCGGTAACCCTGTTTGTCCCGGTCCGGGCAGTTCAGGGCGTAGTGGAAAAATGCGAAGGAATAGAAGGGGGTAACGCTCCAGAAGAAATGGCGGTTGCGGTCCTCGCCCTCATGGTACATTTTGGTCGCCACTTCCAGGCAAAAGAAATGCTTGTATTTCCGGTCGAGGGCAGTTTCCGGATAGGAGGCCAGGCGCTCGGCAAGTTCGGCTTTGATATCCTGGCTGGCCAACCGGGTCAGGGCCGCCACCTGGTCGAGAGGCCAGATCTGGTATCTTTCTATGACATATTCCAGCAGGGCCTGGGGAGTACCTATCCGGCGATACGGACTGGAAACCCCCAAGGCGTCACCCCCGCCATCGCCGGTAAAGTAGGTGATCCTGGGGCCGAATGTTTCCGTAAGTTGTTGGAAAAACGGCAGAATAAAACTCATGCGCAAATTGTTGGCGCCGCTTTTCAGATCCAGAAGCTGCACCAGGTCACTTCCCTGGGGTGGGCGGAGGTGGAATAGCTGCCACCCCACTCCCAACGCATCCGCTACCCGGGAGGCGACCCGGACATCGGCGGCATTGGTCGCCTGTGAATTCAGGAAAGTGGCGGCGGAAAAGGGAATATCTTCTCGTCGCAAACCCGCGGCGACGGCCCGGGAATCGAGGCCGCCGCTCAAAGATACCATATTTTTCCCCGCGCCTCCGGTCCGTTGCCGGCAGGCTTGCCGGAAGAGGACCGCGAGATTCCGGGCATTTTCCGTCTGACTTTGATTACTGTGTTCCTCACCCTCCAGGTTGAACTCATGGAGCTTGGTAACCTTAATGGAGGCGTCGGCGGGGGAAATGAATACCAGGGAGGCGGGCTCTAAATATTCGATACCGGTAAACCAAGACCTCTTTCCCAGGGGAAAACCCAGTAGCAGGTATTGGGCCAGGGCCATGCGGTCAAAGTCGGCAGCGCCCAGCACCTGGGTAACCCGGCCCAGGTCCCTGGACAGAATTAAGCAGCCATCCCGGAGGTGGATATAGGTGGGCAGGCGCCCGAAAACATCATTAATCACCATGATGCCGCCGTCGGCTTTATGGACTATGACCAGGAGGAAATCGCCGTCAGTGCCCAGCAACCATCCGGCCAGGCGAGGCCTGGGATCAATTTTTTGAGTAAATATGAGGCGGGCTAAATCGGAGAGTTGCGTAATTAGCTGTGGTCCCTGCGGGTGGTAGATGCGCCCCTCCAGGTGCACCAGCAGATCTTCCGTTTCCCAGGAAAACACCGGATAATGCTCGCGGGTGGTGCAGCTCAGGCAGGAATGTTGATTCTGCCAGAGGACGCACCGACTGAAGCCAGGGGGGCTGGTACCCTCTAAACCCGGGAGAAGGCTCAAGTCATTATAATTCAGCCTCCGCTTAAGGTCACAGATCAGAAAAGTTCCCAGCAAGACTTTCTCTCCTCTGACCCGGAAGGGGCCAGGCGTAGTCCCCGGCTCAGGCCGCTTCCAATTCTTTATGTTTCCAGGTGATTAAATCCCAGGCCGCCAGCAACTCCTGCCGGGAAAGGGCGCCGGTACAAACCATAAAGAAAAAGAATCCCAGAGCCATCAATGCCAATCCGGCAAAAAAATTGATCTGCATAGCAACCAATCCCCGCCCCAGGCCAAAGCTCAGCAGGCCGGCCAGCAAAGGCCGTAGCGTCACCCGCCCCAGTCCCAAGATGCTCACCTGGCGCCAGCCCATGGCCTGGAGCATCAGGAAGAGCACCAGGACTTCGGATATTAGGGTGGCTCCCGCGGCGCCGTTTTGCCGGTAGGCCGGAATCAGGGCCAGATTGAGACAGAAATTGAAGGCTGCGGCCAGCAAAATAATCCACACGATCTTCCGCTCCCGGTCCAGGGCGATGAGGCCGTTGGATAGCGACAGATTGACAAAGGTCAGTACCAGGGACAAGGCCAAAATGGTCAGTGTCGGGATGGCGGGTTTGAACGCAGGTCCGAAGATCAGCAGGATAAAGCCTTCGGCCATGCCCCCCAGGACCGCGGCCAACCCCAGGCCGATCACCAGGAGGTATTTGTAGAACGGGCGAAATATGGCGGCGAAGGACTCCCAGCCGGACTTGATCTGCCGGCTCATTACCGGCAAGAAAGCCCCGGTGAAGGCATCGGGCAAAAAATCGAAGGAGCCGCAGAGGCGCAGGGCGGCCGAATAAATGCCGGTGACGGAGTCCCCGGCCATAAACGAGAGCATGAACATGTTGAGGGAGGTATAGAAGGTCAACACCACCCGGATAAAGAGGAAATCTTTGGTAGACTTTACCAGAGTGAGCAGGTTGTTCCAGGTAACCCGGTGGAAGGGATTGCCGATTTTCTTGATAAAAAGCCACCAGGCCAGGGAGCAGGCTCCGGCCTGGGCGGTCAGCTCCAGGGCGGACAGGGTCAAGAGCCCCTGACCGGAGAGGATGGCGGCCAATCCGGCGCCACCGTAAATCAGGCGGAAGCTGATGACCACCAGAGCCTCATACTTGGCCTGCTGATGGGCGCGAAAGAAACAGTTACTGGAGGTTATATTGGTTCGAAAAAACAGGGACAAAGTCAGGAGCCACACCACCCACCTTTTCAAGTCGCCTTCCACAATAGTCAGGCTCAAAATGACAATGACTACGACAGAACCTAAGTAAGCCAGGAGCTTGAGGGCGAAGACCTGGCTAAACAAGGGCCCTGCCAGGTCGGGCTGCCGTCCCACTTCGCGTTGAATATAGCGCTCCAGGCCGAAGCCGATAAAGATATCAAAAAGATTTACGAAGGTGAGGGCAAAGGCATAAATGCCCATCATCGCTGGACCCAGTCGACGAGCCACGAAAATCACCAGCACCAGGCTCACCATGCGGGTGAGAAGCTCGGTGGCGCTGAGCAAGATCGTATTCAGGGCTATTTTGCGATGGGCGGCTTCCATGATTTTTCCATGACGGCCAGGATATCCGAGGCCACGGCTTTCCAGGTAAGGCGGTTCATGACATAGCGGCGCAAGGATTGAGCCAGCCTGGCCGCCTCCGATGGGTTCTGTTGGAGTTGGAGAATCATTGCCACCAGGGCGGCCGCATCCTCCGGGGGCATCAGCAGGACCCCGCTCCGCACCTCTTCCGGGTAGCCCTCCAGGGAATAGCCGGCTGTGACCACCGGCAGATTGAAGCTGGCATACGTGGCCATTTTGGTGTGGATGGGGCCGTGTTCCAGGACCGCGGACTTCGTTAAAGGCATGAGACCCACATCCATGGCCGGTAGGACCCGGGCGAATTCCTCGGGGGGCAAAAAGCCGGTGAAGACCACCCGATCCGCCAGTCCCAGGTCTGCGGCCTGGCGCTTAACTTGATCCAGGCTGGAGCCGCCGCCGACGATAATAAAAAACAAGTGGGGGATGAGGGGCAGGCAGGCTGCCATGGCAGTCAGCATGGTGCCAAAGTCATAACGCTCATAAATGACGCCCAGATACCCCAGGCAGAAAGCATCGGCTGGCAGTCTTAAGCGCTGCCTGGCCTCGGCCTTGGTGGGGATCATGCCAAAATCCAACTCCTCGGTCCCATTTAAAATCAGATGAATTTTCGCCAGGGGCACCTGAAATTGCCGGTTGATTATCCGGCAGCGCGGCAGCGAAGGGACGATGAGACCTGCGGCTTGCCTGTAGTCCAGCTTCAGATTTAATTCCACCGCTTTCCGAATGAGGTAAGGATAGGCGCCCTCCACGGGTGTGTCATCCACCTCGAGATAAAGGGGAATGCCAAAAAATTGGGAGCAGAGCCGAGGCCCCACAAAGACGTCCATGTCCCGGGCGTAAATGGAGTCATAGTGGCGCTGGCGGCACAGAGACCAGAGAATGCCGGCGCTGTATGGCATTTCTCGAAGCAAATAACGCCGGCCGCCATGATAAGGGCTGAGGAAATGGAACCTTATCAAATCCCCGTGGGGCCGATGGACCGACGGCCGGGGGACTATGGCGTCGACCTGACAACCATTGGCTGCAAAGCCGCCCAGGATTCCCAGGGTATGGGTCTGACAGGCGCTGGGCGTATCCAGGTCAACATAAGAAAAATAGAGAATGTTCATGGATTTGTGCTTTTAAATACATTGCGAGGACTATCTCTTACCGTCCGGCTGATCATCGTTTTTCCTGGCGGCTTACCTGCACCATCGCCAGGGATAACCCGACCAACAGCCAGAAAGGGTCCCCCAGGAGGACATAGTTATAGTCCATGAGACGGGAAATACTCCAGGCAAATATGGTACCCAACAATCCTATGGCTAAATAGGGCAGAACGGGATCAGTGCGGGACTGGCTCAGGATGAAGAGCTGAATAACCACATAGAGCAGTATAACCAGAAAAAGGCCCAGGGCCGGCAGACCCTGCTCGGCGGCGATGAGGAGAAATTCGTTGTGCACCGGGCGAGGAAATTCGTAGGAAATTCCCTCCGGGGTGGGGTCGTAATCCGGGGCAGCCATGGTGTAATTACCCAGTCCGATTCCCAACCAGGGGTGATGGCTGATAATATTCAGGGCTACCTGGGCTAGGGGAATCCGGACCTGGGCGGCCCCGTAATCCTCCAGAAACAAGCGTTGTCTCAACGGGGTGATTAAGCCCACAGAAACAATAGAAAAGATGATCAGCAGGGTGAGGGAGAGAAGGAAGGAGAGACCCCGATGTCTGATCCATCGAAAAAAACAGAGATACAAGGAGAGCATACCGGCAAGGCCCAGGGCTAACCACCCCGCCCGGGAAAAAGTCAGGATCAAGGCAGTACTCATCAATAATAAGGTTGGCCAGAGCGCCAGCTTCACTTTTGCGGCGATAGGGGCCCAAAAAAGGGACAGATTGATCAAGATCAGCATAACGAGATAACCCGCCAGACTGTTGGGGTGGCCGAAGGTTCCCGAGACCCGGCTGATGACCTCGGTGCCAGCCATCATGAGGCTATAAACATTATAGGACTTGCTTTCTCCAAAGACTTGCAGTCCCAGAGAACCGCCGCTGACATACTGGGCCAGCCCCAGGAATGATTGCAAGACCCCGGTAAGAAGCAGTACTGCCACGATTTTGAAGACCGTCCCGCGATCCCGAATATTGTTGGCAAAGAAGAGGAATATCAGCCAGCTCTCGAAAATCAGCCACAAATTGCTGAACTTGACGATTCCCGGCATGGAGACGCGGTTTAAACCGGCCAGGCTCAGGCACCAAATCAGCAGAAAGGGAATGGAAATCCAGGGAAAAAAGCTCACCTTGAGGCGGATATCTACCGCCAGGCGGATCAGCCATGAGATCATCAGACAGAAAAAAGCCACCTCGAAGATGCTGATGCGGAAGCCGCTGACGGGCCAGCTAAAAGCGGCTGGTTCCAGGAAAATGGGGTGAAAACTGAGAAATACGCTGGTCAGTGCCACACTCAAATAGAGGAGCAGTTTTTCTCTGTGGCGCACGATGCAAAAGAAGGCCATCACCACAATCATGAAGAGAATAAAAATCATCCACTTGGCGGGTAGATAAACTGCGACAGCCAAGCTGGTGCCGATAGCCAGTCCCACCACCAGGATCAGGCCGGCCTCCAACCGGCGGGCACGGGGAGCGGTGGTTGCCGGGAAGTTCATGGCCGGTTATCAGACTTGGTCAGATTACGGTATCTGGTACTTTTCATTAGGGTCCCAAGAATTGCGGGGGCAAAGTGGAAGATTCCCCAATCCCCAGCAATAATATGACTACATAACTTAGAAAGATGCCCAGCAAGACGAAACAGCAGATCAAGACAAGGTCGGAGAACATGAACAATTTTTTATCCGAGCTATTCTGTGTCTGCGACCATTATGGGTGTATTACCTTAATGGGCCTACAGCCAAGCTCCAGGATAATCTGAGTCCTCGACTGCTCATCACCCGCGATTTTTTTCAAAGCGGCGACTTAGCGATTGGTGGTGTCAATACCCACCTGACCGGCGCCGCCGGGTCCTATCGGATAAAGGAACACTCCCCGACTTTGGGGTACCATTTTGTTGAGATACTGGTCAATCCAGTCATCTGCTTTGGTGATGAACGTTGCCGGCACGTATACCACATCCCGGGGCTGGAGGAAGAAAGACTCTCCTTCCTTGCCTTTCAAGACGTCTTTGAGATTCACGATGCAACCGTAGTTGCGACCATCGCGCTGGCGCACCACCAGAACGTTCTTCATGTCCGCCGTAGGCCGGGTGCTGCCGCCCACATCCATGACCGCCTCCAGCACTGTCATGCGTCCGGGCATCTGCACCGGCCCGGGCCGTTTCACCTCACCGGTTACCCATACCCGGCTGTCATTCATCCGACGGACCATGATCGTCAGGTTGGGGTTTTTCAAGTGGGTGGCGTACCGTTTGAGTAATTCCCGGTGTAGTTCGGCGGGCGTTTTACCCTGGACCGCTATATCCCCGACGAGTTGCAAGGTCATAAATCCGTCGGGGCGGACAATCTGGCTCTCATCGAGTTCGGGCAAATAAAAGAATTTGACATCGAGAACATCGCCTGCAGAAAGGGTCAGGGGGGGAACGGGCTGGGCAGCCATTGCGGCCGTTTCCCGGGCCGGCTCCATGAAACTGCAGCCCGTCAAATAACTTCCCATGAACGGGAGGAAAAAGAGAATCAGGACGGCTTTCCAATCATATTTATCTGACGGCATCGGTATTTCCTCGTTTAGGCAACCATGCGACGACGGCAATGGCGTAATCGAATTTATCATGATCTCATTGTTTAAGGATACATTAAGTATCAACCCAAATGCGTCAGATGATGTTGTACAAAATCTTAGGAATAACAAAACGTCGTTTATTCAGAATAATGCCCAAAACTTTGGTACTGTCATGAAAGTGGTTCTCAATACTATTGATTATCTCGTAGTGAGTATGATTGGCTTCGGCCACGAGAAGAACTCCGTCTATCTTGGTGGAGATAGTGAGGCTGTCACTGGAACCAAGAATGGGAGCCGAATCAAACAACACGAAATCGTAACGGGTTCGCACTTCTTCCAAGAAGGTGGAAAATTTGATTAGATCAAAGGGCGATAAAATCTGGGTGGCGCGTTTGCCAATGGCGATAACCTCCAGGTTGGGGCGCATAGTCGGTTGTACTACCTGCTGTAGGTCCATCTCTTCGGTCAGGTAATTGAGCAAGCCCGGTTCCCGCGACAGGCCAAAAGTCTGATGAGCCGAAGGGTCGGCCAGGTTGCCGTCCACCAGCAGGATGCGGTGGTCGACCAGGTCCCAGGCCAGGACCAGGGCCAGATTGCTGGCCGTAGTGCTGGCACCGGCATGCCGATTGGCCCCGGTTATCTGGGTAACCATGGGGTGGCGAGATTTTGCCAGATATTGCAAATGAGCCTTCAGGGGGCGGAAGCTCTCTAATATTTCCGGATATCGCAGCGGTTCCGCCATCCAGAGAGGCACCCCTCCCGCCGGCCGGGAAGTATGCCCCGACCCCAAGGGCAATTGAGAAATGGAACTGGCCGGCGATTTGCCCCCAGGAGTTGGATGCAAGCCGCCCCCGGGCATGATCTGGGTCTGGTCAGCAATGAAGGTTAGGACCGGGGATTGGCAAGTCCGGCTAATATCTTCAGGGGTTTTCACGGTATGATCCATGTAATAAGCAGTGAAGGCCCCGGCGAGACCCACGAGGGAGCCGATAACCAGGGACAGGAAGCCCATCAGGAGCTTTTTCGGAAACACCGGCACCGAAGGCACCTTCCCCCAACTGGAAACAATCACATTGGCAGCCCGGGAAGAATGCTGTTGTTCTTCGATGCGGGCCTCTTCCGTCTTATTCAAGTAAAGAAGGTAGTTTTTTTCCTGCTGCTTTAATTCCCGCAACAGGCGATCATAATCCACCTGCTTTTCCGAGAGCAACAGCGATTTTCTTTCGATTTCGCTGACATGTTTCCCCAGTACTGCGGCATAGGAGTTTAAGCCATTCAAATCCAAGGCGCTGCCCTGCAGGAGATCCTTAGTTTGCTTGCTATAACCCTTCTGGATCTCTTCCACCTGGCGGTTCAGAGACTGGTATTTAAGGCTGGATTTCTGGTAGAGAGCCGCGATGCGTTCCCGGTCGATGAGCAAGGGACCCATTTCCCGGATGAGCTCTTCCAGGATACCGCTTTGCATGTCTTTAGTAATGGCTCCTACCTCGCCGGTTCTCGCCAGATTACGTTTTTGAACCCCGATCTTGGTCTGCCGGTCGCTGATATTGGCCTGCACCAAGGCCAGGTTCTCCCGGAGCATCCGCAACAGTTCAATATTGGCGTCATTCTGCGCCGAGATTTCAATAATGGCCCATTCTTTCTTGAACTTTTCCAGGTCGCTCTCCGCCTGTTTAAGGTTCTGGGCAAAGAGTTCGGCCTGGGCGGCATAGAAACCCCGGGCTCCCTTGGGCCGATACAAGGACACATGGTACTCGACGTAATCTTGCATCAGGGTATTGACGATCTTGGTAATCCGCTCAGGTGAGTTGCCGGTCAGGGAGATCTCGATGACGTTGGACAGGGGGACAGGCTTGATATCCAATTTCTTTTTCAGGGCAAAAAGCGCCTGATCTTCGGGGGAGGGCTGCACTGATAATCCCCAGGCCACCATCAGTCTATTGACCGGGGCCAATAGATAAAGTGCGGCTCGGGAGAGGAAGTTTTTCGGCTTTTCCTCTTTGGTCAGATCTAGTTCCTTGACCACCATGCTCAGCAATTGGGGGGATTCCAGGATACTGACTTCCGAGGTAATGTCCTGCACCTTAACCGGCTGGGTGCTCATTTGCGTGGCCGGGGGAGCCATGAGCTTGACGCTTTGCTCCAGAAGGGGCTTCACCAGGATATTGCCGGTGACCTGATAAATCGGATCGGTAAAGAAAGCCACCCCCAGGGTTACCACAATAATGGTGATCAGGATGCCCAGGAACACGTGTGATTTGGAGAAAAAAATGGTAAGGAGATCTCTGAAGGATATTCTCCGGGCCTGCTCCTGCGATTCGTTCATTTCTCTCCCACCTTTTTGAAAACAGACAATCCAACCCCATGAGGTCCATCGGTCATCACAGGTAGCTTAATCCGCCAGTTCCTCCGGGGCACTGGGCTGATTGGCCCGGCGCTGGAACCCCACATCCGGAGCTTTCTGATAACCCAACTCCTGGGGCTCACGGTAACCAGGTATGGGGGCTTGCTGATAACCCTTGTCGGGGGGCAGTTCGGAACCGGAAACCGTTTCCCAGTATTCCTTCATGGCGGCGTTGCCCCGAGACCAGTTGTTATAGAGGATCCTGGCCAGATGTTGGTTTACCGGGTAGATGTACTTGATAAGGCGCAGATTGACCTCCTTATCCGTACCCAACTCGTGGTGGATGCCAAAAGTGGTGTTGTCGTAATAGGTTTCCGCCCAGCCGGGATTATAGGTATAGGCTTTGACCAGGGCCGCGGCCGCTTCTTCATATCTCCCCAGATCGATCATTACCAGTCCCAGATAATGATAGGCGCGGGCATAATCCGATTTAAGGGTCACGGCCCGCTTCAGGGCTACAGCCGCTTCCTGATAGCGACTCAGTTCCCTATAGGCCTTGCCCAGATAAAAAAAGGCCTGGGGCCAACCGGGGTCGAGCAACGTGGCCTGACGGTAGGACTCGGCGGCTAGCTGGATTCGCCGGGTAAACTCATAATGCCGCCCCAGATGGTAATAAGCCCGGCTATCCCGGGGGTTGCGCAGGATCTTTTTCTTCCAGTACTTCTCCACCTCGGGGGAATGCTGTTCGAACCGCAGGTCGGGCTGCGTCCACCCGGAGGATACCCAGGTGGACAAAAGCAGCAGGAAAAGCATAACGGTAATCAAAATAGAACGGTTCACCATCTTCCTTCTACCGCACCTTCTTTAGCCTGTTATTTCCTCTCTTCTGCATAATTCGGCAGCAGTGATGGATAACTTTAGGGAATAATCTTGTCAGCCTTTCAATATTTTTCCTGCGGGGGGTTAATAAAGCGCCAAGAGCACAGTCTGTCTTCCCCATGGTGTATCCGGCAGCCATGATAAACCTCAATTTGCCTTATATTCATCCGAGGAATGCTGCCAGGCGTGGAACTCAGGGTCAGAATGAACCGGCGTCAGATTGATCCGGGGACCGAGTGAGGGCAGTTCTGGAGGGGCTCGGAGGCGAGAGGTCCATGGCGGATATCTGCCGCCGCCCGCCTCCCTGCCATTGATTTTTCTTGTATCCTGTTATACTTATGAGGGTGACAACCGATACCTTGGGATAACCGAGACGGTCCCAAGGACAGGGAGGAAGAGCGAGGCATGATGCGGCCGATCTTTGACCGGGTAGTCATGGCCACCGATCTGTCTCCGGCCTGGGACCAGATCGTGGCTTGCGGGGGCGAACTCCGGCATTTGGGGTGTTCCGGCGTCATCCTGACTTACGTCATCACCCCGAATTTCTTCGGCGGGCCCGGCGAAAGTCTGCCGCCCCCGGCCGCCTCCCGCCTGGCGGACCAGAAGCGGTGCCTTATGGACCAGGGCCTCGAGGTCATCATCGAGACCCCCATCGGTCTGCCGGGGCGCTCCTTGAATGGAGTGGCCCATAAATACGGCGCCTCTCTGGTTGTCATCGGCTCCCACGGCAAATCCCGGTGGCGGGAAGGGGTACTGGGAACCATTTCCAGCGCGGTCCTGCACAATATCCAGTTTCCCCTCCTGGTCCTGCCGGTGCGGGTGACTGGCGGCCAGGAACCCAACTCCCTCTGGCACTGCACCGAACTCCTCAACCACCTGTTGTTTCCGACGGATTTTTCCCAAACCGCGGCCGAGGCCATGTGCTATTTGGAGCTGTTGGCCCCCCGGGGAGTCAAACGGGTTACTCTGCTCCATGCTCTGATGACGACTCCGGGGAAATTGGGCGAACCGCAGAACCCCACCGAAGCCGCGGCAGTGGCCCGGAATTTCCTGGACCTGCTCCAGGGCCGGCTGGAGGCCGCGGGCGTGCCCGAGGTTCAGACCCGAATGGCGGTGGGCCATCCCGTCCCGGTCATTCTGGAATTCCTGCGAACCAGCGACATTTCCCTGATCGTTTTGGGGACCCAGGGCAAGGGCTTCATTGAGGAAATTTTTCTGGGTAGTGTGGCGCACAACATCTCCAGATTTGCTCCCTGCCCCATTCTCCTGATTCCGCCGGCGGACCGGGACAGCCGGGTATAATTTTGTTTTCCGTTTTCCGTTTTCGGTTAAAAGAAATATAGATATCAATATGTTTGATATTTGATTTGTTACATTTGAAAGTGAATCGGATATTAAGAACAAGGAGCGCTCCCATGCACACAGGCCGTCTCAGTGTCCTGGTAATCCTGCTCTTGGGATGGCTGTGGGTGAGTCCCGGGCCGCCGGTCCTGGCTCAGGCGACGATGGTTCCCGCAGGTAGCCCGAAGATCCTGGAGTTCGACCGCAAACTCTGCCCCATCTGTAAGGCGTCGGAGCGGGTCATCCTGGCTGTCAAGGACCGGTATCCCGGCCAGTTCGAAGTGGAAAAACTCTACATCGACGAGGCGGATGTGGTGTTTCGCCGTTATAAGGTGGCCATTGTGCCCACCCAGGTCTTCCTCAATGCCGCCGGCCAGGAAGTCGCCCGCCATGAAGGGGTCTATAAAGAGGAAGCTTTGATCCAAAAACTGCGGGAATTGAAGTTTATCCGCGATTAACCGGGTGGACCGGGACGATCATGCCAGACGACATCACCTTTGTGCGCATCGGTAAAAACCTCATTGGCCTGAGGGGCCTGCCGGAGATCTTTGAGGAGTTGGCGTCCCGGTCCTGGGACTCGCCGCAGTCGGGCCAGGAGGAACTATTCCGCCGGGCGGCAGGCGCCAACTATATTCCTTCGGGATCCCGGGACGATTACAGCCGCGCCCTCTGGCGGGAATTCCTTCGCTTCAAGGGAGACGCGGTGGAGGCGGAGGGTGCCGCCGGCCTGGAGATCAAGGTCCTGGGGCTGGGCTGTTCCGGGTGCCAGGAGTTTTGTCAGCAAATAGTGGATATCCTGGCGGCCCGGGATATTATCGCCGACCTCCAGTACATCACCGCCCCGGCTTTGCTTAAAGACTACGAGGTGCGGTCCTTTCCCGCTCTGATGATCAACGGCCGTCTGGTCCTGGCCGGCCAGAGGCCGGCTATGGCGCAGCTGGAAAAGATTCTCCTGGATTATGCGGGCCCGGACCGAACTCCAGAGCCCTAGAATCCATTCCCAAACCTGATCCTCATAGGGACCGATTGCCGTTTTTGATCAAAACGGCGCGGGCGGTGGGTTCCAAATACCGAGTGAGCCTCTCGTAAAAGTTCCTTCCCACCGAGATTCCATCAATCTATTCCAGGAATTTGCAAGTGCCTCGATTGATAATCCTTTTAACCCAATTTCCCCAAGTTACCCGACACCTCCGGAATTATTTCTAATAAAAAATTAACAAACATTTAACTTGGATTTATTAATTTACGTGTAAGCTCAGGGCAAATGGAAAAGTTAAGAGCTCGGGAACCTAATCGAAGCAATCTGTGGGGAGAGAAATTATGTTCTCATTCATTTTGATTTTCATTGCCGGAGCTTTGGTGGGCAGTATGATTATGGGTCTATTTGTCGCCCTGGTAAATTTCAAAGATGCGCAGGACAATTGGTAAGTTTATCCTGGGTCAAATAATACCGCATCTTTAGATTAGAATAATAATTAAAAATAATTAAAAAATTATGCGAGGTTAACTATGGAAGAGATAAATCACCGCGGGCTATCTTACGCCTGGCATCATGACAGGTTTTGCCGGACTCTTGCAGGTCAAGGTGCTTTAATTCATTGCCGGCAGCTCCTGGAAGAAAATCAGATCGCGATCCGTTTTAACAATGGTTACGGCGTGACCATTTTGCCGGTCTCGCTGGAAGAAGAAGTTTTTGAAGCGTTGGTTCTCAGGTTCTATGGGACGGGAATCAATGATTATCAAGTAGCGCAATACACTCCGATTCCCGAACTTAACCGCGGGGATTTTGACGAAATTATTGACTTGTGCAAGCAAGTAGCCTTGTTGCCGATAAGTAAGGTCAGAACAGGTTCTTCCGGCCAGGCGTTGCAGTAATCTGCTCTAAATCTTGCCGCGGTTGAGCCTGGCCCCGGTCTTGCCCCCCCTCAGCGTCGTTCGGAATATAATCTAGCTCGGAAAATGAAAGAAATGCGCCGTCCTCTGGCCCGGGGTCTTGCCGACCTATAACCGGGTCCGGCGCCTTATTTCCGCTGGGGTATCATTAAAGAAGAGGCGCTGCCTATCCGGGAGCGCGGACCATTACCCGGCAGGAGGGGGCTAACCGACGTCCACGCCAGCCGGTGTCGGGTTCGCCATGAAAAACCCTCCGGCCGGAACCGGAGGGGTGGAAGGCATCAAACGCTGGTTAGATGGGGCTAGGGATGGACGGCGAGTACCGGGCAGGAGGCGTTCTTTACAACCTTGTTGGCCACGCTGCCGAAGATCATCCGATCTATCCCCGTGCGGCCATGAACACCCATGATGACCATATCGATTTTTTCATTCTGGGCAAACGCCAGGATCTTATCAGCCGGAGTCCCTAACTCGACGCGGGTTTCCAGCTTGGAGAATTTTTTAGAAAATTCCTGCGCCACGGCCGCCATTTTTTTCTTGGCCGAATCTATCGCCTGTTGCTGGAAATCCTCGATGTTGCCGTGGGGCACATAGAAGCTGGCGAAATGCGCCAAATCCTGCGCCACAAACAGGACATACACCGTGGCGTCGAACTTAGCCGCAAAGGTTTCGACCCAGGGCACCAGGGTTTCAAAGTTCGCGGCAAAATCAATGGGGAAAAGGATTTTTTGAACCTGTTTCATTTAGTAAGTCTCCCTTCGACGGTTCTGCTGGGGAATGGTGAAATTTAAGAGTAACCTAATAACTGACCCCCGGATTGTCAAGCTAAAAAGGCCGCACCGCCCCAAAGAGACGGAAGACCAGAAAAAAATTCATAATAACCGCATGAGATACCCTTAGCCCTGCAAAAAACCCTTGCCAAACCTTTTGGGGGTTATTATATTTCCCCAGCGTCATCTCTTGCGGGCAATAAACTATTACGAGGAGCGGGGTGAGTATCATCGGTGAAATCCGCTTTAGCCAAGACCATTTCTGGGTCAGGTTGGATGATGAGACCCAGGCCACCATCGGCCTGACGGATTACCTCCAGGATAAATTGGGGGAGATTTACAGTCTTCGGCTGCCCGAGGAAGGGGAGGAGTTCGTCAAAGATGAACCCTTCACTATGATCGAAGCCCAGAATGGACGCCGGGAATTGAAGGCCCCGATTTCCGGCGAGGTTGTTGAAGTCAATTACGAGGCCGCTGAAGTGCCGGAAATCATCAATGAGGACCCCCTGACGGAAGGATGGCTGGTCAAGGTGGAGATGACTTCCGGGCTGGAGTTCGACGACTTGTTTACCGAAGAGGAATATGAAGATCATTTGAGCGAAGAAGAAGACCTGGAAGAAGACTGAGCCTTTACCCCGGTTATTGCCGGGTATCCTCCCACTCCAAGTTTTTGCAGCCGACGCCTGGCCCCACAAGCATGACCGGGGAACTGCAATCACCGACAAGAGCATGTCTGCCACCCGGATACAATCTAAGTCCAAGTCATGGCTTTGGGGGACGTTGACCTCCATCCGCCTGACGGTCTTTCTTCTCCTGATTCTGGCCGCGGTGGCGGTTATCGGCACTGTGCTGCCCCAGAACCAGCCCCCGAACTTGTACTTTAGCCGTTACGGTGAAGTCTGGGGTCAACTGCTCTGGCTGGGCGGTTTTACCCAAGTCTATTTCAGCCCCTGGTTTCTGGGGCCCATCAGCCTGCTGGCGGTAAATATCCTGGCCTGCGTAGTCCACGGCCTGCCCCAGGCCGTAAGACGCGTCCGGCAGCCGCTCACCGTGGAAACCGCCCTCACCCTGCCGGAGCGGGGCCGGATTACCTGGCCGGCGGGGGTCGACCCCCAACCCGGCATCGCGACCACCCTGAGCCGGGAGTCGGGGCGCTGCCGCCAGGAGACCTTCCCGGACCAAAAGGTCTATTTTGGGGAACGGGGCCGCTTCCGCCCGTTGGGACCTTACCTGATTCATATCGCCCTTCTCTTGATCCTGGCCGGGGGTCTCATAGGCAAATTTTGGGGCATCGACGGCCAGTTAGCCATCGATCAGGGAGAGGTGGCCGGCGCCTTTCAGGTGGAGCCCCGGGTGGAAAAGCCGCTTAATTTCCAGGTACGCCTGGATAAATTCCAGGTTTCCTATTATGAACCGGGGGGCAGTCCCAAGGAATTCCGTTCGGATTTGACCTTCATCCAAGACGGCCGGGAAGTCTCCCAGGTTGTCTGCCGGGTCAATGAGCCCGTGACTTTCGGAGGTTTAACCTTTTATCAGTCCTCCTATGGCGCCCAAGCTACTGGCCCCGTTCGCCTCAAAGTGCAACTGGGTGACCTCAGCGAGACCATCGAGGCGCCCTTGCGCCAGCCAACGGACCTGCCCGGTGGCCGGGGCAAGATCATCTCCATGAAGGTGGACGGCAATTTTCAGGGTTTCGGGCCGGCGGTTCTCATCCTAACCCAGGCCAGTTCCGATCAACCCCTTGCGTTCTGGATATTTCAGAACCATCCGGGCCTGGCCCAATCCCCTTACCATCCGGGTCTGGTTAAGCAACCCGGCCCCTACCGGTTCACCGTGGAGTCCATTCCCTTTAAGTATTATTCGGTCTTCCAGGTGAAGCGCGACCCCGGGGTGGCGTGGGTGTATGCCGGCTTTCTGCTGTTTTTGCCCGGGCTGTACCTGGCCTTCTTCCGGCCGGTGGAGCGCTGGGCCCTGGTGGTGGCCAAAACCCCCCAAGGCAAATGGCAGGGGCGCCTGCTGGGAGCCAGCCCTCGCCACCGGGAGGAATTCGCCGCCAGCCAGGAAGGGCTCCTCACCGAGTTGAAGCGAGGGATTCCGTCATGATCAGCCAAATCCTCGGCGCCGTCATGTTGATCTATCTGTTGGCGGCTATCCTGTTTCTGATGGCGGAGTTATGGTCGTCGGACCGGCTTAAGGATGGCGGCCGGGTCACGCTGTGGCTGGGACTGGGTCTGCATACCGGCGCCCTCCTGGGACGCTGGTGGGCATCTTATCACCTGGCCCTGGCCCACACCCCGGCCGCGGCGTGGGCCGAAAAGCTGCAACTCATCATTATTCAGGTGCCGCTATCCAACTTCTATGAATCCCTGATCTTTTTCGCCTGGTGTCTGCCGGCCCTGGGTCTGTTGACCTTTCGGCGCTACCTCAAGGGCTATCTGGGGGCCCTGGCGGCGCTGCTCTCCACCCTGCTCCTGGCCTACGCCTCTTTCGGGGTGGACAGCAGTATAAAACCCCTCATGCCGGCCCTGAAGAGCAACTGGCTGCTCATTCACGTGGTGACCGCCTTCCTGGGCTACGCCGCCTTTGCCCTGGCCTTCGGGACCGCTATCCTCTACCTCTTCCAGGAACGGCGGCCCCGGCCCTCGCTCCCCCCGCTGCCCCAACTGGACGGCCTCATCTACAGGACCACTGTTTTGGGATTTCTCCTCCTGACCGTGGGAATCGCCACCGGGGCGGTATGGGCCGAAACCGCCTGGGGCCGTTACTGGAGCTGGGACCCCAAGGAAACCTGGTCGCTGATCACCTGGTTCATTTACGCCGCCCTGCTCCACGCCCGGCTCCTGAAAGGCTGGCACGGCCGCCGCATCGCCTGGCTGGCGGTGCTGGGCTTTATGGCGGTCCTGTTCACCTACTTCGGCGTCAGCTTCCTCCTCTCCGGCCTTCACTCCTACCTGACCTGAAAAAGGAGACCTCAGTGAAAGTCTCTATCTCTATCTCTCTGAATCAAATGCAGACTTTCGCAGAGGTATCAAAAGGCAGGGGCTGAAACCGGCTTGGTCTCAACCCCTGGTGGCCTAGGCTGTAGATAGGGGAACAGCTTTAAAACTTCCCCCGGCTTGCTTGCGAACCTCTCCCTTGAACCTTCTCATACCTAAGCTGCGATCATACGGGTATCTTTCTTTGGTTTGGTTGGCCCAGGTGTCCACCCCCAAGTTGGGAGCGAACCAGGGTCACTATTAAGACCCGAAGCCGGGCTTGTCGCCCAGCGCCTAACTCACGCCGGCACTTTGGCGGGTTTGCAGAGCAAATCCGCCGAAGTCGCCAGCCGCCCGCAGCCCTCACAGACATACTGCAAATCTTCCATTTTGCCTTTGCAGTAATGTTTAACGTGAGGCGTATGTTTTCCGCAATAAGCGCACGTGGTCTCTTCGGTTGTGGGAGTGCACAGATGACCGGGCTCTGCCGCTACTGCACCGCAGGTTTTGCAGGTGTAAGCCATAACTCCTCCTTGAAAGATAGGGTGTATTAACAAAATAAGGTGTCAATAACCCTTGTCAATGGGAGGTAGTCGATCAAATTCCATCCCGGAATCGCAAGCCCGGTGGTTCTGCAAGGCCGGTTTCGGACAGGAGTAATTTTGGCGGGAGCCACGGATGAAAAATTTCAGGCTGAGAGCGTCAGGGAGGCGGCGGCAGCGTCCAGGGCGGCCCAGGCCCCCAGGGGCAGGGTGTGATTGTCCGGCTGGTGCCCCACCGGCAGGCCCATGAGTACCGGCACGTTCAGGGGCGCCAGGGCCGTGGTCAGGACCTCCAGCAGCCCGTCTTGGGAGCCGCAGTGGGTAAACCCGCCCAGCACCACTCCCTTAACTCCGTCCAGGACCCCGGCGAAGAGCAGGTGGTGGAGCATGCGGTCCAGGCGGTACAGCGCTTCGTTGTGGTCTTCCAGGAATAGCAGGTAATCCCGCATCTGCGGGGCATAGGGCGTGCCCACCAGGTGGCACAGGCTGGTGAGATTGCCGCCGGCCAGGGGACCCGCGGCCGCGCCGGGGTGCAGCACGGTGAGACCTTCATAGGTGAGACGTTGGGGTCCCGGGGCCGTGAGCCAGGTATGAAAATTTTCCCGGGCTGCCGGGGTCAGGTCCGGGAGCTGGGCAAGATTCGGGCCGTGGAAGGTCACTAACTTGAGGCGCCGGTGCAGGTCCCAGAGCAGATTGGTGAGGTCGCTGAACCCCACCAGTCGCTTGGGCGCAGCCGCCAGGGCCGCCAAATCCAAGTGGGGCAACAGCTTCAGGCAGCCATAGCCGCCCCGGACTGCGAGGACGGCCTTGACCTCGGGGTCCAGCCAAAGCTCCTCAAAGCGCCGGGCCATGAGCCGGTCCGTGGCCGCGCCATAGGCACGGGGCTGAAAGACCTCAGGACCGCAGCGCACCCTGAAACCCCAGTCCCGGAGAATATTCATCCCGGCCTCCCAGGGGGGGCGTTTGACGTGGCTGGCCGGGGCTGCCACCGCTATCACCTCCCCGGGCAACACCGGCGGCGGCCATAGAAAATCCTGGTGGGTCATAGCCTTAATCCGATACCTCTTTCATCTTGATGATAGGGGGATGTCGATGATAAAATAATAATATTTCAACAAGTTTTCATATGCCAGGTATTTATGGGGAGTTTTTTGAAAAAGGGGGCACCGGGGCCATTGCACCTTGTTGCTGTTCTCCTTTGGCCGCAGTGGCTATTGTTGGTACGCGGCTCAGTTTTTCCACCATTGCTCCCAGAAGGTAAACGCCATGCCTCGCCCCTGGTCTAAACCCGAAGGTTTATCGTGGCAATTCCTTACCGGTCTGGCCGTGGCGCTGATCTTTGGGGTGGCGATTTATTTTCGCCTCTATGAACTGGGGAGCCGCAACCTCTGGACCGATGAGGCCTGGGTGGCCCTGGCGGCCATGAAGCCCACGGCGAAAGAGGCCCTGGCCGCCGGCCAGTCCACTCCGCCTTTCTATATCCTTACTCTCTGGGGGATGGTGCAGCTCTGGGGCCATAGCGAAATGGTGCTCCGGAGCCTCTCGTGGCTGTTCGGGGTCGGAACCCTCTGGCTCATCTGGCGGCTCAGCCGCAGGCTGCTGGAAGTTCCCGCCGCCCTGCTGGCCCTGGCCGCGGTGGCCTTCTCGCCCATCATGGTTTATTACTCCAAGGAGTTGAAGCAGTATAGCGGGGACGCCTTCTTTGCCGTCCTGGTGCTGTGGCTGACGGAACGCCTCCTGGCCCGCGGGGGACGGCAGGGCTGGCTGGCCCTAGCCCTGGCCGGGGTAGTGGGCCTGGGTTTCTCCCAACCCCTGATCTTTACCCTGCCGGTGACGGGGGCGGTCCTATGGTTCATCCTGCCACAGGGGCAGCGTTTCCGCCTGGCCGGTCTGGGCGGGGTCTGGCTCCTGGCTGCGTCGGGGTATTACCTCCTATTTATCCGGCGGGAAATCGCCCCGGACCTGGTGGCCTACTGGACCCAGGACTTTCCGGATTTCTCCGGATTGCTGCCGTTCTTCCGGTGGCTGGGACCGGCGCTCTACCGCTACTTCTGGTATTTTCTGGGGGAATGGGGGGTGATCTGGGGGCCGCTGTTGCTGGCGGCCGGTATGATAGTGATGGTGTGGCGGGGCCGCGCCAGGGTCTTAATCTATTTAGGAGGGCCGCTGCTCCTGGCCTTCGGGGCCGCCTGCCTGCACCGCTACCCCTTCATGGCCCATTACGGCGGCAATCGCCTGATGTTGTTCAGCGCCCCGGTGCTCTATCTGCTCGTAGCGGCGGGAGGCTGGGGCGTCTTTGCGATGCTCTGGCGTCGGCGCCAACGCTGGCTGGCCCTGATCCTGACCGCGGTGCTGCTGGTGGCCCTCAACCTCCGGGCCGGGATCAATGAAAACCTCTCCCCCCTCAACAACCGGGAGGAGATTAAACCCCTGGTGGCTTACCTGGAAGCCAACCGCCAGCCCCAGGACCTGATTTATGTTTACTACTTTGCGGTTGCGCCCTTCAAGTACTATTACCGCGGGCCGGACCCCGGGGTCTGTTGGGGCCGGTCCTGCGTGGAACAGGGGTTGGACCCGGCGGCCCAGGCCCGGACTCCTCCCCAGCGGCTCTGGTTGATCGCCTCCCATATACCGGACCTGGAATTTCTGCGTCAGTTCGCAACCAAGCTCCTGGGCCCCGATTGGCACGAGGCCGCCTGCTTCACCCGGGAGGGGGCGGCGCTCCTACGTTTTGACCGGCAGCCCCAGCCCGCAGCCGCTAAAACCCCGACCGGCCCCCCAGCACCGCCTTGATCCGGTGCTGTAACTCCGTCAGCCGGTATGGTTTATTAATCATGCCCAAGGCCCCCTCTTTTTTAAGACTGGCCATATCCTGGGATGATAAAAACCCTGACGCTACCAGCACCCGGGCCCGTTTATCCAGAAGTTTGAATTCCTTGAGGACCTCGCAGCCGTTCTGTCCCGGCAGAAAGTAGTCCAGAAGCACCAGGTCCACCCGTTCCATGCCCTTAAACTTTTTCAGGGCCTCGGACCCGTCCCCGGCGGTTTCCACCTTGTACCCCAGGTGCTCCAGCAATTCCTGGCCCAGATTCCGGATCAAGGGATCATCGTCCACCAGCAGAATGGTGGTCAGCGGTTTTTTGCGCATGTTCAGCCTCGCGTGGCCGCGGCCACGCCGCCTGCCAGGTGTGCTCTAGCCAAGGGGACTGGCTTATGGAATTCGATCAGGCGGTTGAAAAACGGGAGCCTGCGTCATCCCGAACGGGAGGCATGACCGTGAACTCGCTAAATGCACGCCTGCTTCGCTCGGCTCCGGTTCACCCTTGGGGAACTGACTGGTTTTTCAATAACCTGCTGGGGGTATTAATCGGCTGTTGGTGGAAAATCTTGAATATTGCGGGAGGATTTTTCGGCGCGGGGCGCCTGTGGGATCCGGACCGGCCTGGATACGGGTGGCACATTTTCATTTATATTCTCCGGCTAAAGGGTGTATAGGAGAATAGGGCGATTTCGCGAGATTCACCCCGGCTGCCCTGGATCCCTGGCTTTCAGGGTCATATCAGGCGGTGGAAATATGTTTCGTCAACCTGATTGGTCTTTGGGAGCGGAGGGAAGAATCCGGCATTTTCAAGCCGTCGAGATTATGGGCGCCGTTCAGGCTGACAAAAAAGCCGGTTTTGCAACCGCAGAGAGAAAGAATCGGGTGTTAAACCGAAACATGCGGGAGAAATGATTTTCCACTTAAATTTGTGCTACCATACCCCTCACATACTCGGGTAATGCCGCAAGGGCAGAACCTGCGCGGCAAGCAATGGAGTACTGAAATGAAAAGATTAGCATTCGTTGGTCTTCTATCGGTGGCCACGATCATCTTGGCAGCGTTTTTTCCCCTCTTCAACGCTGAGGCCTGCACTCGCATGTTTTGGAACACTAACGGGCAAGTAATGCTCGTGGCGCGAAATATGGACCTTGACGTGGACGATCAGCCAATCATCTATGTCTTTCCCAAGGGAATCAGCAGGGATGGCGGTGCTGACGTCAATCCGGCTACGTGGATTTCCCAGTACGGCAGCGTCGTAGTGACACATTGGGGTGCCTCCACCGGTAGTTTTGAAGGGATCAACACAGCCGGACTGGGCTTTCACGCCCTCTATCTGGGCCCCACCCAATACGAAAATCGAGACAGCAGGCCGGGAGTCCTTCAGGGAAGATATGGTGAGTATCTTCTCGACAATGCCGCTACCGTGTCAGACGCTTTGCAGCTCATGTACCAGACCCAGCTTGTGCCACAATTGGCCAGCGGCAAAGTCATGCCCCAGCACTTTGCACTAGAGGATGCATCGGGCGACTCGGCGGTAATCGAGTTTATCGGGGGGCAGATGAACGTCTATCATGGAACTGGATATACCGTCCTCACCAACGATCCTCCCTTCGACCAACAGATTTCAAACTTGCCGCGCTACCAGTATTTTGGAGGGGGTCTGCCGTTGCCTGGCGACATCGATCCAACCAGCCGCTTTGTCAGAGCGTCAGCGTTCCTGTCAACCCTGAAGGCTGCATTCAGCAATCCAGCCATTAAAACTGATGCCATCTCCGCCCTGTTCACTGCCATCCGCTCTTTGATGCAACCATTTGGCGCCGTGTTCTTTTCAGGAGACACGCCTGTGACTGGCTGGCCAACCCTCTGGACCGCCCTTTCTGATCTGACCAACAAGGCGTTCTATTTTACTCACAACCTTGCGAGAAATAACTTCTGGATTGATATGCGAAAACTCGATTTCCAAGAAGGCGCTCCGATTCAGTCTCTGAAAGCGGACAGACCTGATTTGGCTGGAGAAGTGTCGAGTTTGTTTACATCACCATCACCGGCTATTCCATCGCTCCTGCTTTCGGACTAAGCGGTTATCCGTAAATAACAGCGATTAAAGGGCAAGGAAGGAATTTTCATGGACCAGACTGGTTTTAGGGACTGGCTCTGCCGCCGCCTGGTGGAGGAGAGCCGGGACGCCGTCATCTTTGTGGATAAGGACGGGCTGATCCGCCTCTGGAACGCCGGGGCCGAAGCCATGTTCGGCTATCAGGCCGTGGAGATGGAAGGGCAGGGACTCGACCGGATTATCCCCGAGGCGCTACGGGCCCGCCATAACGAGGGTTTTCGCCGAGTGATGGCCACGGGCGAAAGCCGGTATGCCTCCGAGCTTCTGGCGGTGCCGGGCTTGAGGAAGGACGGGGCTCGCATCTCCCTGGAGTTCACCATCACCCTGATCAAAGACGACGAAGGCTCCGTCCTGGGGGCCGCCGCCATCATCCGGGACGTCACCGCCCGCTGGCAGCGGGAGCAGGAAGTCAAAAAGCGCCTGGCGGCGCTGGAAGCGGGTTTGGAGCCGGGGGCAAAGTTGGAAGGAATTCTATCCATATTTTGAAAATGAACGTTTATATTGCGCTTGCGAAAAGTTTTTCCGATTTTTGATATCCACAAATCCCCCCTAACCCCCCTTTAATAACGGGTGGAACTATAAGGAATTGCTGATAAAGTTTCCATTTGAAACAGGGGGATTTAGGGGGATTTAAGAACCTCCAAACGGAAGAAATTTATGGCAAACGCTATAAGAATTACCATAAACCTGATGAAGGAACCTAAATAATGCTGGTTGGCATCCTCACTATAAAGGTTCCCTCATCCCGGAGACGGCCCCGGATATTTTTGGCGCCAGGTCTTGATTATGCCGAAAACGACAATATTATAATGATTTAAGCCCTCAATAACGGAATAACGGTGAGCGAACCTCATGCCCAAATCGTTCCGGAGAATGGCCCGCAAGGTCGGCATGCCGCCTGGTTCCCTGGTCTATACGGGAGAGAAGGGGCAACTGCCGGCCAAAATCACCATCACGCGTTACAACGAAAATACTTTCGTCGAACGCCAGGTGAATTCCTTTACCGAATGCCAGATGGCTACCGACCCGGGAGAGGTGACCTGGATAAATGTTACCGGCATCTCCAAGGTCAAGGACCTGGAGAAGGTGGGGGAGTGTTTCAAAATCCATCCCCTGGTGCTGGAAGACATCCTGGAGGTGGGACAACGGCCCAAAGTCGAGGACTATGACGAGTATCTCTATATTGTCCTGGATTCCATCCGGCCGGCTCCTGAGGGCGAGAAACTCGTGGCGGAGGAGATCAGCCTGGTTTTAGGGCCTCATTACCTCCTCTCTTTTTACGCCGGCGACGACGACATCTTTGCTCCCATCCGGGAGAGGCTCCTCCAGGCCAAAGGGAGGGTCCGCAAGCTGGGGCCCGACTATCTCGCCTATAGTCTCATCGATCTGGTGGTGGATAATTATTTCGTGGAACTGGAAAAATTCGGCGACCAGATGGAATCTCTGGAAGACGATGTGGTGGCCAACCCCTCGCCCCGAACCTTGCGCGAGGTGCATCAGTTCAAAAATGACATGATCATGCTGCGAAAATCCCTGTGGCCTTTGCGGGAAGTGATCGCCCGGCTGGAGCGCCGGGAGTCCCCATTGATCAGCGAAAACCTCGGCAACTATTTCAGAGACGTCTATGACCACACCATCATCGCCATTGACACGGTGGAAACCTACCGGGACATCCTGTCGGGGATGCTGGATATTTACCTCTCTTCCATGAGCAACCGGCTCAACAGCATCATGAAGGTGCTGACCATCATTGCCACCATCTTCATGCCGCTGACGTTCATCACCAGCCTTTACGGCATGAACTTTAAGCATATGCCGGAGTTGCAGTGGAAATACGGTTATTTTATGGTCCTCGGCATGGTCGTGGTGATCGCGGTTGGTATGATCGAGTACTTCCGGAGAAAGCGCTGGATTTAACCCATAATTTTTCGAGGAGGATCTGACCATGGCAGTTAAGGTAGGCAAGCCGGCCCCGGATTTTGAAACCAACGCCTATATCAGCGGCGAAATCAAAAAGGTAAAGTTGTCGGATTACAAAGGCCAATGGGTGATGCTGTATTTCTATCCCGGGGATTTCACCTTTGTATGACCCACGGAATTGACGGCAGTTGCCGCCAAGTACGACGAGATCAAGTCCCTGGGGGCCGTGGTCCTGGCCATCAGCATCGACAGCCCTTTTACCCACAAGGTATGGCAGGAAGGTGAGTTGTCCAAGATGGTTCCCGGCGGGCTGCCCTATCCGATGCTGAGCGACACCGGCGGGCGGGTGGGCGAACTCTACGACGTTTACGATGAGGCCAACGGCGTGGATATCCGCGGCCGTTTCCTCATCGACCCCGACGGCATCCTCCAGGCCATGGAGGTGCTGGCCCCGGCAGTGGGCCGCAACGTGGCCGAGATGATCCGGCAGATTCGGGCCTGCCAGTTTGTGCGTGACACCGGCGAAGCCACCCCCGCCGGCTGGGAACCGGGCAAAAAATCCCTGAAGCCCGGCGAAGAACTGGTGGGCAAGGTCTGCGACATCTGGTCCCCGGATATGGCCTTCTGAAGCCCGGTCGCGAACGCCTCTCAGCAACATATCCCAGGGGCCCGGGGGTGTGCCCCGCCGGGCTTTAGGGGTTCCGACCATCATCTAGAGAAAATGATTAATCTTAAACGCGCGTATGAAAAACCGGATAAGCAAGACGGCTTCCGGGTCCTGGTGGAACGGCTCTGGCCCCGGGGCCTGAAGAAAGAGGCGGCGGCCCTGGACCTGTGGCTCAAGGACATTTCCCCCAGCCCGGAGCTGCGCCGGTGGTTCGGGCATGATCCGGCCAGGTGGGAGGAATTCTGCCGGCGCTATTGGATCGAACTGGCGGACCGGCCGGCCGCGGTTAAAGTCCTCCGGGAGAAACTGCGGGAAGGGCAGGTCACCCTGGTGTACGGCTCCCGGGACCAGGAACACAACGCGGCCGTGGCCTTAAAAAAATTCTTTGAAAACCAGGGCCTCGGATAGCTTAAGACAGCCCATTGCGCTCAGACGGACCCCCGAGGTGAGGTGTTGCCATGCAACGGTTCATGGTTATATGGAGCGTAATCGCAGCATTTCTCACTTTAACCGCCGTATGCGGCTCAGGAGGACAACCATGCAGATAACATCCACCGCCTTTCCCGATGGCGGCAAAATTCCCCTCCAATACGTGATGCCCGGCGCCGGGGGCCAAAATATCTCCGTGCCCTTAAGCTGGTCGGGCACCCCGGCGGGCACCCAGTCGTTCGCCTTATCTATGGTGGACCCCCATCCCGTCGCCAATAACTGGGTGCACTGGCTGGTGGTCGACCTCCCCAAGGACAGCACCTCCATCCCGGAGGGAGCCTCCGGCCGCAAGATGCCGCAGGGTGCGCAGGAGCTGAACAACTCCTTTGGGAACACGGGGTACGGCGGCCCCCAACCGCCCCGGGGGAGCGGCGACCACCCCTACGTGTTCACCCTCTATGCCCTGAACGCGCCCAAAGTGGAGTTCGGCAAGGGCGCCGGGCTGGCCGCCTTCAAGCAGGCCCTGGAGGGCAAGATCCTGGCCACCGCCACGCTTACCGGCTATTTCGGCCGATAAGTGGACTGACGACAATATTCCGTAGGGGCGGACCCAGGTGTCCGCCCTGAGTTGAGGGCGCATACGCAGGTCTGTTTCTGTGTAAAAATGCTGAGATATTTATACCGGGTAAGGTTGAATCAATGACTGGCGCATTCCGGTTTATTTTACCTGGAAAGTCACCGTCTTAGTGGCTCCGCCCGCAGTGGAGACGACCAACTTGTAGTTACCTACGGGCCAGCCTTTGTCAGGTTTGGGGAAGGCGAAAGTGAGGGTGACCTCGCCGTCGTTCGGCAAATCATCGGTGCTGGAAAGGATGCTTAAGTTCCGCGTCATATAGAAGAGTTCGGTGGTAACCGCTTGGCCTTTTTTGGCTCCGGCAATGAGGGTGGTCCCAAAGATTTCACCGACAGAGGTGGGAAAGGTGCTCTGGTGCTCTGCCACCACGCCCTTGGCGTCGGCTTTGTCATTGAGCATAATCTCGGCAACCTGGCTGGCGGCCTGCAGCGGGGCAGGGGCTGCGGACATGATGAGCATGAAAATCATCGCCAGGCCCGCCATGAGCATCGCCCGGTTCTGCCGGCATCCCGTGACTGCGGATTGGTGTATCTCCGGTCGCATATTGTTCCTCCTCAGGAATCGGCGCATCGGCGCCGGCTGGTCAAAAACCCCGGCACCCTGCATATTTTAGGAATTGCGACTTCACCCGTCAAGGAGAAAGGTTTGGGTTGTAAGCCCTTACGGCCCACAGCGATCAAATTATTCGGGGGGACAGGGCAAAAACTGCGAAAAATATCAAAAGCTTGGCGCCAGGCAAACCGCGGCAAAACCTCGTTCACCTGGCCGAATCCTGAGTCCGGGCCGTTTCGATCTCTTTCAACAGGTCCCGTGCCTTGGCTTCCTCCGTTTGAAGCGAGCAATCGGAGGCGAGGGAGGCGGCCTGCCGCAGCAGTTTTGAGGCGCCTTCCCAATCTTTCAGTCCGATGCGGACCCGACCCAGCGCCAGCGAAACGCGGGCCAGATCGAATTTGGCGCCAATGCTTTCCAGCAACGACAGGCTTCTGGCCAGATGAGTTTCGGCATTTTCATAGTCTGGCGCGGGGCCGGCCGCGAGGGCATTGCCGATGGCGCTTTCGGACAAAGCCTCCGCAATGACGCTGCCCGCCGCTTTAGCGATGTCCAGGGCTTCCTCGCCTTTTTTCAGGGCGGCAGGAATATCTCCTGCTCCAAGCAGGGTGTCGCTTTCGATGGCAGCCAGCCATTCACCGAGCAGAAGGCGGCCGCCCAGAGACCGGGCGGCTTTATGAGCCGCGGACCAATGTTCCAGGGCGCGCTGATGCTCTCCCAATCCCGTCAGCGCCCATCCCATGAACGAATTGCTGGAGTAACAAAACATCGTGTCGCCGCTCTTCTCCGCCACCGCAAGTGCAGCCTGCGCAGCTCCCATGGCCTCAGGGTATTTGCCGGCAACGAGGCGGATCATGGCAAGGGCCGTATGTGCCATGGTTTCAGCGTTTTGATTGCGGCTTGCCTGGGCCGTTTTCAGGACCTGGTCGAGTTCAGCGGCGCCAGCGTCGTAATCGCCCAGCAAGGCTCGGGAAACCCCGCGGTACAAGCAGGCGAACAACAGCTCGTGGCGGTTGTCGGTTGCCTCGAGGAGGGGTACGGACCGGTCCAATAGTTGGTGGGCCTTGGCAAACTGGCCTTGCAGGATGAGAACGCGTCCGATGACGGCTCCCGGCAGGGCCATCAACTCGGGATCGCCGAATTTTGGAGCCACCGCCAGCACTTTTTGGAAATAAGAAATTGCCTCCGGCAAGCGTGCCGCCAGATAATGCACCCTCCCGATCCAAAGCTGGACGCGTGCGAGGCGCGCTTCATCCGCCAGCGAGGACGCCAGGTCTTCGGCCTCCCTCAAAATCGACAGGTTTTTTTCGGGCGATTCAGACTGGAGAGAGACATTCACCAGCCGGACACTGATGTCCACCTGCTTTTGACGGTTTGAGGCGTTATCGGGCAGATGTTTGAGGCTGTCCAAGGCGCAATGATAATGGGCGCGAGCCTCGGCGTAGGCGTAGAGCTGTACCGCGGCGTCCGCTTCGCCGGCAGAATACTGGAATGCCCTTTCCCAGTCTTCCCCTTTGAAGAAGTGATAGGCCAGGAGAGCCCGGTGCTGGTCAATCCGCTCGGAAAAAATGGCTTCCATCGCTTCCCCGACTTTTTGATGCAGAAGCTTACGCGCTGGAGCCAGAAGCGTTTGATAGGCGACCTCCTGCGTCAGGGCGTGGTCAAAGACATATTCAATATCAGGAATCCGCTCCCGCTCCCGGACCAGGGCCGCGTCTTCGAGCAAGGCCATTTGGGATTCCAACTCGGTTTCCTCGCGCGCCATGTGTTCGAGCACCCGGAAAAGAAATACGCGCCCGATAACCGCCGCCTTTTGGATCACCCGCTTGGTTTCCTCGGGAAGGCGATCCAGGCGGGAAAGCAGCACTCCCTGGAGGGTGTCAGGCACCTGGATGTTCTCGACCAGATCAGTGATTTTCCAGACTCCATGTTCACGCGCCAGAACCCCGCGCTCAATCAGCGACCTGAGGACCTCCTCGACAAAGAAAGGATTACCCTCCGACTTTCTCTGAATGACCTTCGATAGTTTTTTGGGAAGCATGCTGTCATCGAGAAGTCCGCGCACCAGATCGCCGCTCGCCTCGCCGGATAATGGCTTGAGCGGAATTTCCAGAAGATACGGCCGATAGCTCTCCAGTGCGGGACCAAGTTTTTCCCAGTTTCCGGATGATTCCTGTTTCGGACGGCTGAGCAATACGAAGGCAATGGGGGCTTGAGTAATCAGCCGGAAGAGATGTTCCAGCAGTTCCAGCGAACTATGATCGGCCCAATGCAAGTCTTCCAACACCACGACAACGGGCTTTTGTGTCGCCAGCGCCAGCAGCAGCCGCTCCAATACGGCAAATAAACGATCGCGGAAGGCTTCACCGGTGACGGCGCCGACGGCAGCCGTCTCCTGGCTGTCCAGGCGCATTGACAGCAATTGCGCCAGTACGGCATAACTCTCCGGATCGCCCGGCAAAATGCCGTTCAGCCGCGCCTTCAGGCTGGCGGCGGCTTCGGCTTCCGCGTCTTCGTCGGCGATACCGGCAAAACGGCGCAAGAGGTCCAAAAACGCCCCGTAACCGAGGGACCGGCTGAAGGCAAAGGAACGGCCTTCAAACCAGGTCAGGTCCTTGCCTTCGCGCCGGCGGATTTCGGCGAGCAGACGGCTCTTGCCAATCCCGGCCTCGCCAAGAATCGCAGCAATCTGCCCCCGGCCGGTTTGGAGTTTTTCAAGGCATTCAACCAGCGCTTGGCGCTCCGCCTCGCGGCCGACGAGAGGGGAGGACAATCCTTCGACCCCGCGGGACTTGTCCGGCTGCAGTTTCGCATGGAGGAGCTCATAGACCGTCAACGGATCTCGTTTGCCTTTGACCTTGATGAGGTCCATTTCCTGGAAGGCAAAGGCGCCGCGGGTCAGACGGTAGGTGTTGCGGCTCACGAAAATCTGGCCCCCTTTGGCGGCGTCCTCCAGCCGTGCCGCGACATTGACGGTATCGCCCATCACGGTGTAGCTCATCCGCAGGTCGTTGCCGATGTTCCCTGCAATCACCATTCCCGTATTGACCCCGATGTGCACCTCCAGGGGTTGGCCCAGTTTCTCGATCCAGCGGCGGTTGAATTTCTGGAGATTTTCGCGCATGGCAAGGGTGGCGCGCAGGGCGTGTTCCGCGTCATCTTCCAGGGCGATGGGAGCGCCGAAGACGGCCATGATGCAGTCCCCGATGAACTTGTCGACCATGCCTTCATATTGATAAACCGCCAAGGCGAGTTCCTTGAGGCAGTCGTTGACGAGGGCGGCGACGTCCTCGGCGTCGAGCCGTTCGGAGAGGGCGGTAAAACCGGAAATGTCCGCAAAAACGACCGTGACCTGCCGGCGTTCGCCCTCGATTTGCCCTGCGGCGCGCGTCTTATCGGCCAATTGTTTCGGGACATAGCTCTGGAGCTGTGCGAGCAGGGCCTCTGGTGACGGCCCGAGTTTCGGCTGGGCTGCCTCCTTCTGCTCGGCGAGGAGGGAGTCAAGCTGCGTGCGAAGAGCCTTAAGGGTGACCTCAATCACGGCATCGCCAAGGGTGGGCCGAAGGGTCTCCTGGGCACTGATAGCTGAACGGAGCTGGGCAATCTGTTCCGCGATGGAAGGCAAGGGCACCTCGTTATTGACGGACTATAAAAATGTTCGGTTGATGAGTCTTACTTTGAATCAGCATTTTTCTGGAGCGGCACAATTCCAAGGAAATCCAGGCTGGGGCCCAGGGCGCCGAACGCGGCCTCGGCGAGCACGTTGTGTCCTTTGGTAGAAGGATGCCAGGCGTCGATGCGGTGAATCGATTCCACGTCGCTGAAATCAGCGGTCGCCAGGGCGTCCGAGTACTCCAGGCGCACCTGTGAATCGCCGCCCAATTTCTCGTTGAACTCGCCCACCATGGCGCGCAGCTCCTCGTTAATCATCAGGGCGAGTTTCGTCATGTTGCCCCGATACTCCGGTTTCATGGTCTCGTAGTGCTTATAACCCGCCTCAAAATAGGGGTAGAGGTTCGGGTTCTCTTTCCGGAGTCCCTCCGCGGCGTCCCGGGCTGCGAAAAAACTCTTGAAATTTACCAGGCCGAATATGATGAAGGCCCGCCGCGGTTTTTGCTCCTGCGCCCGTTCCACCAGGCGGCCAAGCTGTCGCTCATAGTCCTGGCGAAAATTGGCGGCCATTTTTTGCAACCCGGCTTCGATCTCCTCCGGCCGGCGGGGATCCACAACCCACTCCCAGTGCAAGTTGTTGTGCCCGATCCAGAGCAACACCAAATCCGGGAACCGTTTCTCCTCTAAAATCAAATTCGTCTGTTGGGAGAGACTGAGGGGATACCAGAACCAGAGGAAGCGTTTTCCGCCTCCGCCCGAATCAACCTTTCCTCCCGCACTCGAGTATTCCCAGGCCACCAAAGGCGTTTCCTGGGCCAGCCGCTCATAAAGGCTGTATACGCTGTTGGCGGACGGGTCGGTATCGAGAAACCAGTCGCGACCATGGTTCATCTTTGAACGCCATATCATACTGAGGAGGGAGGCCACATAAAAATCCCGGCTCAGACTGTCGCCGATCATCGCAATATGGGGCAGGCGCTCCAGCAGTTGCGCTTCCGTAAGGCGCCCTTGCTGATATTCCAGATAATCCGAGTGGTGCGGATAACCGGGATTGGAAATTGCCGACAGGGTGCTCGAGCGGGAGGTGGCGAGGGAGCCGCACCCCAGGATCCATAGCATCCCGATAAAAAGCACCCCGGCCCGAAAGCACAGCCTGATTCCTGGATTCATGGCCAAAACTGGCAGGAGAAACGATCCGACGGACCGAATGGTTGCACCTCCGGGTGAATGGGGTGATGGGTCAAAACCGCCCGCCCGCCCCTGTCGGTAAAGTTTGCCTTTTCGGTATTTCCGAATTACTCATCGGTATCTTGATCGAAGACCTTAATGTTATTTTGCGTTAATCTGCCCGGCCAATTTTAGGCCCATCTTTCAATCCGGCGTAGGCCAGGGGCAGGAGGGCCAGGCTGATGGCGCCGGAGATGATGAGCGGCGCTTGGTAACCCCAGGCCGCGCCCAGCGGCCCGAAGATCAGGGAGCCGGCGAAGACCCCCAGGGTGGTGGTCAGCGAAATGAGGGAGGCGTTGCCGCCGATGCGGTCGACGTGAAAGAGCCGGGTGATGGTGGTATAGGTCTCCATGAGGATGAGGCCGTCGCCGAACCCGTGCACCGCCCGCCAGGCAAAGGACCAGGGCAGGACCGGGTAGGTCATCATGATATGCCCGGCGCCGGAAAAAATCAAGGCCAGGGCCAGAAAGGTGAGGGGCTTCAGACGCCCGGCCCAAAACCGGCCATAGAGATAGGCGGTGAGCGCCACTATCCCGAACTCGCCGGCCATGTAGGCCCCCACCCCCAGGGGCGAAAGGCCCAGATTTTTTTCCAGGAACAGCGACAGGCTGGTGGCCTCGGCCCCCCAATGCAAAGTGAACAGAAAGAGCCAGGTGGCGAAGAACAAAACCTGAGGCGCCAGGAAATCCCGGCCATACTCGAACAGGGGAGTGCGCACGCCCCGGGTCAGCGGCAGCCACACCGTGGGGGCGATCAACAGCAGTAGCGCGAAGCTGAACAGTCTTAACGTCGCATTAAAATCCAGCCAATAATAGGTGGCGCCGCCTAAGAGCGCCCCCACCATCATGCCGCCCATGCGCATGGCATTGTAGTGGCCCAGACGCCGGGGCGCATCCCCATGGTCTTCCTTGAACAACAGGGTATCCAGAGAGAGCCGGAAGAGTTGGCTGCTCAAACCGAAGGCCAGAAAAACTGCCAGGAAGGGCCAGAAACTCCCCACCAGCGACAGTCCCCAGAGGCTGGCGGCGGTCGCCGCCAGGCCAACCCGGGTGAGAATCCGGGCCGGGTAACGGTCGCCGATGACGCCCACGGGAAAGGATACCAGGATGGCGTTGAGGCTGAGGACGGCGTAGAGAACCCCGATCTGGCCGCCGGTGAACTGGAGACTGCCCTTCAGATAGAGGGGCAGCAGGAAATAGATGCAGGCGATGACCGCGGAATAGACACTGATGTAGAAGGGCAGCAAAATGGCGGGCCGAACTCACAAGGCGCTGCGGTTGAGCCGGACCTCCATGGCCCGGGCCGGGCAAACCGGGCAACACAGCTCGCAGGCGCTGCATTTGCTGGGGTCAAAGAGCACGGACATCTCGGGCCGCTGGACATAGAGCGCCCCGCTGGGACAGACTGCGGTGCAGGCGCCGCACTGGTAGCAGCGCTCTTCGTTGCGCCGCACATCCCGGGCCACCCGCTGAACCTTGACCCCCGCCTCCCGGAGATATTTGAGGCCCCGCCGGAAATTCTTGGGGTGGCCCCTGAGCTCCATGACGATTATCCCCTCTTTCCGGGGATAGATGGTGGCTTTGAGGAGGTTGAACTCCAGGTCGTAATCCTTGACCAGGCGGTAGATGATAGGCTGATCCACCACACCCTCGGAAAACCGCAGCACTAACATTTCCGCATGCATATTTTGATCCTCAATAAGCCGTCTGGTATGAGACGCCACGCCTCGCACACGGCCTGGTTCCTCAGTTATTCATATTAGGGTAATTTATTCCGCCCTAAGAGTGTACTAAGTCTAATTAACCCCCGGCCCCCAGAAAGGTCGGGTCTTGGCAATTTCAATGAGCGCGGCCACAAAACTGCCTAAATAATCCTGGTTGCGGGAAACATATTCCATGGAAAGCCGTTTCTGGAAAAAATCCCCTGAAAACAATTTTACCAGGGCTGGAAGCTGGATGATGCCTTCTGCAGTAGCAGGATCAAACCTGGCCCAGTTACGGATGTGCTCTTCCGACCGGAAGAGATTCATGGTGCTTCAGGCATGGGGGAGACGGTCCATCCATTTCGAGAATGGCACCGCCACGTAACCTGCCGTCTCTTCGGGCACCACCTTCAATAACCGCCCATCCTGGATTTCAATGCGAACCGGTAAACCGCAATCAAGGCACGGGGCGTCAATCCTGACCACCTTCCCCGGGAAAAGCCAGCAAACTGCCAGCGACTCAAAACCTCATTGACCAAACCACTTTTGCTCACCGTCCACCGTGATACGATATTGGGTGGGGAGGTTACTGAAAGGTGCAAAACTGCTGATATAGTCGGTGTCAGGAAATAACCAAATGCCTGGAATTCCTGCGGACTCTAAGTCGTGAAAGGCCTTTCGGGCTTCCTCAACCGAGATATTCAGCTCCTCTGCCACCTCCGTAAAGAGGGGCGCCTGACCCGTCTTTACCATGCGCGTCAAGATAGCGTGGTAAACTTTATCCAAGAGCCTTGGTGAACTCATTGTCCCTCTCTCCCCTAGTGAAGATTATGAGAGTACAAAAATTATACCAGAAATCGCCCCTGCCTCATACCAGGCCGCCGAAACGGCGTTCCCAGGCCGACCTCAGGGTGGTGAGCGGCGCCTCCAGCAGCGTCCGGCCGTGCCGGATGATCTTGAAGCTTGGGTCGGGCTGCACCTGCCCGATCAACGTCAACGGCTGCCCGGCAAAGAGTTCCTCCAGGCGGATGGCGTCGGCCGGGTCCACGCTTACCAGGAACCGGCCGGCGGATTCGGAATACAGCGCGGCGTAATCCGGTAAATCAGGCGCCGCCCGGCTCAGGTCCACCTCCAGGCCCAGGCCCGCGGCCAGGCTGGCCAGGGCGAGATGCACCGCCAGGCCGCCCCGGTAGAGGCCGTGGGCCGAGGCCAGCAGTTCCCGTTGCCCGGCCTGGGACAGGAAACGGTAGTAAGGCAGGAAGGCCTCGGGGTTGACCTTGGGGACGCTTAGCCCCACATACCCCAGGAGTTCGTAAAACTCCGAACCGCCCAATTCGGCCCGGGTGTCGCCCACCAGGTAAATGAGGTCGCCGGGCCGCTTCCAGTCCAGGCTCAGGGCCTGGCTGAGGTCATTAAGGACGCTCACCGCGGTAAAAAACAGGGTAGGCAGGCCGCTCACCCGGTGCATCTCCCCGTACGCCCCGGGCAACAGGCCGTCAACGTACATGCTGTCCTTCCCGGACAGCAAGGGAATGCCGTAAGTCCGGCACAGGTCCTTGAGGGCCAGACAGGCCCGTACCAGCTGCGCCGCTTTAAACTTACCGTCGGGGTTGTGCTGCGGGTGGTACTCGACGCTGGGCCAGCAGAAGTTGTCCACCCCGCCGATGTGCTCCAAATCACCGCCCACTGCCAACAGGCGCCGCACCGCCTCGTCAATGGTCACCGCGGTCATGTGGTAGGGGTCGATGGCGGAGTAGGCGGGGTTCAGGGCCAGGCTCAAGGCCAGCCCCTTATGAGATTCCGGGCGGGGCCGCAGCACCGCTGCGTCCCCCGGTACCGGCGCTGCCTCGCCCACCAACGGTTTGAGCACGCTGGCGCCCTGGACCTCGTGATCGTATTGGCGGGTGATCCACTCCCGGGAGCAGATATTGGGGCGGTCCAGCATGGCGAGGAGCAATGCCAGATGATCCCCGGGCTCGCCCAGGACCGGCTCGGTGAGGCGCTCCTCCGGCGGCAGCCACCGGGCTTCGAACTCCCAGGGGGGAAAATCCTCCTCCAGGAACGACAGGTCCATAAACGCCGCGGTGCGGCCCTGGTACTTGACCTGCAGGACGCCGGTATCGGTATAGCGTCCCATGACGGTGGCCTCCACTGCGTGTTTCAGGGCCAGGCGCTTGAAGCTGTCCTCGTGCTCCGGGGCCACGGCCACCACCATGCGCTCCTGGGATTCGGACACCCAGATTTCCCAGGGATTCAGCCCCTGGTATTTCAGGGGCACCGCCGCCAGTTCGATCTCGCCGCCGCCGGCCATCCCGCATGATTCCCCCACGGCCGACGACAGCCCGCCGCCGCCGCAGTCGGTGATGAAGGTGATGAGGCCCTGGTCCCGCGCCTCCAGGATAAAATCGTGCATGTTCTTCTGGGTGTAGGGGTCGCCGATCTGGACGTGACCGGCCGGGGTGCCCGGGGACGAGACTTCAGAGGAGGCCGTCACCCCGTGAATCCCATCCTGGCCCACCCGGCCGCCGCAGGTGAAGATCAGGTCGCCGGGCCGGGCCGCCTTCTCGGCCCCGGGCTCCCCCCTGATCTCCCGGGGCAGCAGCCCCGCCGCGGCCACGAACACCAGGCACTTGCCCAGGTAGGACGGATCGAAGTAGAGGACGCCGCCCACGGTAGGCACCCCGCTCTTGTTGCCGCCGTCTTTGACGCCTTCGATGACGCCGTCCAGCAGCCGCCGGGGGTGCAGCCGGGGTTTTAGCGGCCCGGCATAATCCCGGGGACCGACGCAAAAGCCATACATGCCGCCGATGAGCCGCGCCCCTTTGCCGGTGCCCAGGGGGTCGCGGTAGACCCCGACGATGCCGGTGAGGGAACCGCCGTAGGCCTCCAGGTTGGAGGGGGAATTGTGGGTTTCGCCCTTGATTACATAGGAGAACTCATCATCGAAGCGCCCCACGCCGGCATTGTCCCACAGCACCGACACCACCCAATCCTTCTGCCGGGCAATCTCCCGGGTGGGGGCCTCGATGCACACCTTGAAGGGGTTATCCAGGGTGAAGGTCTCGCCGCTGGCCTCATCCCGGTAGAGGAACCGCCCCCGGAAGGTGTTGTGGTTGCAGTGATCGGACCTGGCCTGGGCCAGGTACTCCAGTTCCACGTCGGTGGGGGCGGACAAATCCACTGCGGCCCGCCGGGCCAGGACCTCCGGGCGCTGAAAATAATTCAGGATGACCGGCAGGTCGGCATCCCTAAGGGCCAGGTGACGCCGTTGGCTCAGTTCCTTGAGGGCCTCAGGCGAGGCGATCTCGAAGGCCTCCACCGTCGGGGTGTGGGCTATCTCCACCCGGGGCAGGATAATTCCCACCCCGATGCCCGGGTCCCAGGTCTGGTGGGAAAATATCCGGAATTCCTGGACCATGTCGTTAGCCAGGAGTTCCTTGGCCAGCTTGGCGATCTGAGGTTCGGTGAGGTCCTCACCGGTGCAGAGAAAGAGCTTGGAGGTATAGACCGCGGCCCCACCATTCAGCGGCCGCCCCAGGAAGGCGGCGATGGCTTCCAGGGCCACGCCCCCGGCCGTATCCCGGACCCCGGGCTTGAAGCCCACCCAGATGGCCCAGTGAAAATCCCGGGCCAGGGGTTGAAAGCTGGATGTCTGGGTGGTGGGGTGGGTGAAGATGCCGGTGCGGATGGCCTCCAGGGTGGCTTCCGGCAGGTCCATATCCAGCATGAGAACCCGCAACACCCTGACGGCCGCCAGATCGAGGCCGAAATATTCCCGGGCCTGGCGTCGAAGCGCCTCCCCTTCGGCGTCCGTAAGCTCGGGATGCCAACCGATTTCCAGCCGTACTGCCATAACTCTCCCCAGAAGTTCAGTGGATTAATGGAGAAAATATATCACCGGGTGAACCGGATAGAAAGGGTAATACCGTTTTCGGTTTTCGGTTTTCGGTTTTCGGTTAGAAAGATTGTTAGTATCAACAGGTTAGTGAGGGAGTTTGGTGTATTTGAATGAGAACTTGGTATAAGGTGTCGTGGACCGTATTTATGACAGCAGCCATGGGACCTGGAGCGGATGAGACCTTGCGGCTTGTTATTGGGAATGCCAAATCTTTCCCGTTTTGAAATATGCTCCAAGAACCTAAATCCCCCCAAACCCCAGCAGTGTCCGGTTTGGTTTGTGCAAAATAGGGATGCTTGTTATACGCAGTCCAAGAAATAATAAATTTACTAAGCGTGCTTCTTGCTCCGAGAAGATTACTTCCCCCTCACCCTAACCCTCTCCCCCATTGGGGAGAGGGGATAATGTGGAATAGATTTAATGCCTTATGGTCACTAAACCCGGGGTCATCTCCTACTCCCTCTCCACCCGCTTCGGGGGGAGAGGGTTGGGGTGAGGGGGGCCGAAGGCGCGCATGCAATTTTCTAACCGGACACTGCTGCCCTAAATCCCCTTCTCCAAAGGGGTGAAGTTGGCGAAAATCCTTTGAAAGTCCCCATTCAGTAATCGGAAAGCATTTTTGGCAAACGTTATAAGCCCCCGAAGTCTTCAGGATCCACATCCCATGTTGAATAACTTGGTGATTTTAGCGCCTTGGATGCGGTAGGCCTCGCTCCAATCACCTTCATAATAACGCCCGGAAAGCACGATCTCCATCTTGCCGTCCCCATTGAGATCGAGGATCCCGATGATCCGGTGTTCAGCCGGCCCGGTGAATTTTTTGGCCCTGGGATAGTACTCTCCGGTGATAATCCGCGTGACCACCTTGCCCTGAACCACCTGGCGCAGGAACACCAGGGAGTAGTCCCCGGCCCGGGCATCCGGCGTCAAGCCGCCATGGGTGAATCGGGCATAATTGGTGGCGCTGACCAACAGCTCTTCTTCCCCGTCTCCGTCCAGGTCAACCCGGATCACCTGGGTGAGATGGACTTTGGGGTTAACGATTCCTTTACTCTTTAGAATCGCGGCAGCGGCCTCTTTATAGACCTGAGGCTCCGTAGCGGCGATCTTGATGGGTCGCGGCATGGCGTTCCAGGGGCCGGCCACCGCTACCAGGCTGCCGCGGCCGGCAGGGTAGGGCGTTAGGGTTACATATAATGTGTCGGCGCAGGCGTCTTCGCCTTTGGCGGGCTTGCTGCCCACGCTGTTGCCGACCTCGCCGCTCAGGGTGTAGAGGCGATAAGACTCACCACCCGGGATTAACCCGGCCGCGGCCTCGGGTTTGACCCACTGGCCGCCGGCCGATCCGCCCAAGAGATAACCGGTGGGTTTGCTGTCGCCGAAAAAGTCGTTAAAGGCCACGATGGGAAAAACCGGGGCGGCCATGGCGGGGCCGGAGTGAGTCGAGAAACCGGGAATCAGAGCCAAGAGCACTGTGAGGATGAGCTTGATGGTGGCCATATTGATTCCTCCTTGTGACTCCGTTTAGGAAAGCTTTTGATAGGGTGCGTTTTACGCACCACCGGCGGGCGGGACGCCCGCCCCACTTTTGACCAGGAACATTCAATCGAGAGGTCGGCGACCTCCGGCGCTGGACTAGTAATGGCTATCCGAGGCTCCGGTGGTACCTCACGCTGCAAGTCCTGAGGTGTATTCGGTTACCCCGCACCCGTCAACTTCCGGAACGGAGGCGCTCGATGAGTCCGGTGGTGGAAAAGCCCGGCACAAAGGGCAGAGCCACCACCCGGCCGCCCCGGGCCAGGACCACTTCCCGGCCGACGATCTCGTCCAGTTGATAGTCGCCGCCTTTGACCAGGATGTCAGGGGCCAGCCGCGTGATGAGCGCCAGGGGCGTGTCTTCGGCAAACAGCACCACCCGGTCGACGCAGGAAAGAGCTGCCAGGACCCGAGCCCGGTCGCCTTCCGGGTTGAGGGGACGGCCGGGGCCTTTGCTCAGGCGCTGAACCGAGGGGTCGGTGTTGACCCCCACGATAAGCCCATCCCCCAAAGAACGGGCCTCTTCGAGGTAATGCACATGCCCCACATGCAGCAGATCGAAGCAGCCGTTGGTGAAGACCACCAGCTTGCTCTGCCCCTGGAGGTCCCGGACCCACCGGGCCGAGGCCTCCCAATCCACCATTTTATGGCTGGTATTGCAAGCGGTCATGAATTCTCATTTAACCTCCGGTTCCGCATCGCCTGCTTGGGAACCGGGCGGATTGATGGTGCGCAGTGCGCGCCCTATTCTAACTCACCCCGAGGATGAGAAATCCCCCCTGCCCCCCTTTTCCAAAGGGGGGTGGGAAAGTCCCCCTTTAGCAAAGGGGGATTTAGGGGGATTTGGGTTTCCACGGTAAAGCCTGCGGCCACAAAAATATTTGTTGAACGCAACTCACTGCTAATCATATTTGACCCGCGCCACGGTGAGGACCTCTACCCGGGAGGCCCCCGCCCGGCGCAAGACCCTGGCGCACTCTTTCACCGTGGAGCCGGTGGTATAGAGGTCATCGATGAGCAACACGATTTTGGCCTTCACCCGGGCCGGGTCCGGTACGGCAAACGCCCCTTTGACGTTTTTCTCCCGTTCCTTGGGGTTGAGACCCACCTGGGGAGCGGTGTGTTTCGTGCGGACCACGGCCTCCCGGGTCACCGGCGCCCCGGGGAAGGCCTGGGCCAGGAGGAGGGATTGGTTGAAGCCCCGGTGTTTAATCCGTTTCGGGTGCAGGGGCACGGGGGCCAACAGATCGGCAGCCGCCACCAACTCCAGGCAGTGCGGCTGCTTAAGCCAGTGCTGCATGACCGGGAGCAAGGCCAACTGGCGGGAGAACTTGAACCGGGTGATGGCTTCCAATACCGGCCGTTTCTTGAGGGCATCGACTAAAGGACCCTCGTAAATAACCGCGGCCCGGGCCCGGGTGAAGGGGGGCGGGTCCGCCTGGCAGTCCCCGCAGACGCGGTCGGGCCCCTCCCGGTCTTCAAACACCCGCCCACAGCAGGTGCACAGGGGGCTGGCCACCCACTCAATCCGGGCCTCGCAATCCGGGCAGACCGCCACCGCGGCCGTCTCCCCCACCGGGACGCCGCAGAAAAGGCACATCCGGGGCAGGAAAAACTCCAGGAGGCTGGCGCCGAAATATTTGAGCCAAGCCGGCGGGACCATCGCCATGATTCTACCTGTTAATAAAAATGAATTAGGTCCCAATTTAACAGAGAAACCGGACAATGTCTAAATCTAATCGGGCGTTAACTTGCGAGGCATACCAACTGGTGCGCCGTGCGCACCCTCCCTGTACATTTTTCCAGGAGGGGGTTTGGGGGAACCTCGCTTTTTCTAAAAAAGCGGGGTTCCCCCAAATTCTTTCCTTCGCTTCCATATGGCGCCGTTTGCCTGAGCCTGTCTGCAGCCCCTTTTTCCTTGCCAGACAACCCGCCCTTCATATAACGTTATAATCTTGAGTCACCGAACCGGGCCGCAGGTTTAGGGCACACCCGGACCCTGGGAAAGAGACATGGGCAGTCTGCAGGACCTGATGCAGTTTATCTTTGCCGGTCTGACCGGAGGGGCCATCTATGCCCTGGTGGCCCTGGGCTTCGGGGTGGTGCACAACACCATGGGGATCGTCAACTTCACCCAGGTGGATTTCGTCTCCCTGGGGGGCATGATCCTCTATAGCGCCCTGGTCACCGCCGGCCTTCCCATGGCCCCGGCCCTGCTCCTTGCGGTGGCGGGGGTGACCCTGGTGGCCATCCTGGTGGAGGTGGCGGGCGTCCGTCCGTCCCGGTCCCAAAGCCACCTGGTGTTGATCTTTCTGACCATCGGGTTGTCCATCATCCTCCGGGGGGCCATGAAAATCATCTGGGGCAAGACCCGCATGGCGGTGCCGTCGCTGTCCGGGGAGGCGCCGGTGCATCTGGCCGGGGCCGCCATCCTGCCCCAGACCCTGTGGATTTTGGCCCTCACCGCCCTGGCCATCATCGGCCTGGTGCTATTTTTCCGGAAGACCTCCATGGGCCTGGCCATGCGGGGCGTGGCCGCCAACCCCGAGGCCGCGGCGGTGGTGGGCCTCAAGGTCTGGAGGGTTAAGGCCGCCAGCTTCGCCCTGGCCGGCGCCCTGGGGGGGCTGGCCGGGTGCCTGGTGACCCCCATCACCACCTTGAGCTATGACGTGGGGGTGCTTCTGGGCCTCAAGGGCTTTGCCGCCGCCATCCTGGGCGGTTTCGGTTCTTTTCCCGGGGCCATTCTCGGGGGCCTCACCCTTGGCCTCCTGGAAAGCCTGGGCGCGGCGTATCTTTCCAGCGCCTACAAGGACGTCATCGCCTTCATCGTCCTGCTGCTGGTCCTGTTCATCCGCCCCAGGGGCCTGTTGGGCGGGAATGGCTAGACATGCGGTAAGACACCGTGCCCCATTGCACCAAGATTGTCGCTGGCTCTGAGGCTTGCTCGCCCGGACTTTTGATAATTTGCGGGTGGGGCGAAGGCCCAGGGGCGAATGCTGCTTCATTTATGAAGTGGCCTCGCTCCCTTCATCCCGGCTCGCGGTCGAAAGGTGCTTGCGCCTCAGTTCTTCCGGATCGCCGGCCACGGGCGAGACCGCCACAAAATTGACGTCCGCGAACAAAACCTCGAAATAGGTCCAGTCATCCGGGATGGGCTCGTCGCAGACGCAGACCCGGCCCCCCGTCGTTTCCCAGGGCACCGCCAGCCAGTCCGGGAGATAGGCCTCCCGGGGCGCGGCCCGGAGCATGATGGTGCCGTCTTCGAAGTCTTTCATGCTGACGGTGTCGATATCCACCTGATAACCGTCTCCGGCCGCAACCAACCGGGCCGGGCGGTAAATCCTGGTGCCCACATTTAACTGATTCGTCATCAAGTCCTCTCAGGTACACCTTTCCAGAAAAGTTCAAGGTTCAAAGTTCAAAGTTCAAGGTTAAGAGCAAGGGCTGACATGAACTTTTTATGCTTTACGGGTGAGCCGAAGGCCCATGAGGAACTGCTCCATAAAGCTTTTCGTAGGGTGCGTCCTACGCACCATCAATCCAGTTGAGTGGCGGGCGGGGACGCCCGCTCCACTAACGTTTCATGTTTTAAGGGTGGACCACAGGCCCATGAGGAACTGATTTCAAGATTACTGTTTCAAGTCCATTACCGTCCGCAACGGCGCCAGGCTCATATCTTAATTTAATCGGCGCTACCGGCGGGCGGCGCTTTCCAGATTGTCCGAGGGTTGCGGCCCGAACTCCACCCTGGCATCATAAACGAACAGAGCCCGCAGTTTATCCCAAAAATCACCCCCCAGCACAAAGAGGCCGGACAGGAAGATGAAATCCGCGCTTAGATTGACGTAGAGCCGTAGCGGGGAGTGATCCGGGAGCCACTGGGGGGCATAGGCCATGACATAGGTGGGGATTAACGGCAGCAGGAACATGACCAGGCCCACCCGGTAGCGGGTCCGGCTCACCGGACTGGGAGGCCGCAAGCGCTTCAACAGGGCCATGAGCTTTTGTTTGATCCGCAGCAGGTTTTCTTTACCCAGGCAGATCACCGCTAAGATGCCGAGCAACTCCGGCCCTCCTACCGTCAACAGGGCGATGATCGTGGCTTTGGCCGCCAGGGACAGGGGCAGCCGGGCCACCAGGAGGCCGAAGAGCGGCAGGATCAAGGACAGGGCCAGGAAAGCCAAACCCAGATAGAATCGCAGCGTGTGTTTCATACTCTTCCTTGCAGTCCTGCGGGTCAAAACGGTTTCCCGATGGGAGGCTTGTGCCGCTGCCCCCCTGCCCGCGAGCCTGGAGCTCAGTCTTCCATAATCTCATAACCCGAAGACAAGACTCAGGGCAAACTCAGCATCTTCAGGTAAACGGTCTGGAAAGCATCCGGTTTGAGGATAATCAAGCCCGAAAACGGCGTATCGAGATCAAAGACGAAATAGACACAGGATAGTACCAGGAAGATGACCATGAATTCATAGATGAGGGACACCACGGTGGGCTCGCGATTGATAAAATATAAACTGAAAACCACTGATATAAACCCAAATATAAGAATCACATAGACCGGCGGGTACAAATTACTTTGCAGCATGGTGCTCCGGTAGGAGCGCTGCCGGGCGGCTTCGGTGAGATCCGTGTAGAGTTGGCCGAGCTGGTTCGGGTCGCTCTTGAGTTCATAATATCTGGACCAGATGGCCTCGAAACGTTGCTCGGCTTCCGGGCTCATGATTCCTTTTTCCATCTCTCCCCACTCACCATCGATGACCGTTTTTACATAGCTGGCTATGGCCTGGCGTAAAGGCTCGGAGCCCGGAAGGTGTTTGGCGGTCCGGTAGACAATCATCATGGATTCGGCTTCCCGGGTAACGTTCATCTTGGCGGTCAAAAACGCCGACCACAGAGTCACGATTGCAAAACCGATAACAAAGGCGTAGAGGGTGGTGAAAAATTCGAACACCGCGGAATGAATATGCTCCCGGTTACGCCAACGGCCTCCACTCTTCCGCCGGACCAGCAGCAAAGCCCCGGAAATAAGCACGCTGACAACCGTGATCACGGAAAACAGGATAAAGAACGGGTTCACCGAGTTATTCCTCCTGCTGAGAAAAGTTCAAGGTTCAAGGTTCGGTTAATAAAGAATCCGCATCCCACCTCATAATAAAAATCCGTCATTTGTTATCCCTTCCGGGGGCCACCGGGCTTATGAGCAAAAGTCCATAGGAGTTGCCGTCGGCGCCTGCCTGCAAGGTTCCATTATAGATGAGCGGCCGGAGTCTGGCCAGGGCATTCTGGCAGTGCAGGTGGCGCCAGGCCGATGACAGCAAGGCTCGCCGGCGGAGAACCTGGTTACGCCGAGATCCATGGAATCGAGGCGACGGCAAAATCGAGCTTGACTTTCCCCGTTTGGCCATTAATCTTAGTCGTACAAAGATAAGCCGTTTTTACTTAAAAAAGGAAAGGATGACAGATTATGCGCACCAACCGGATTCTTCTCAGTCTGGCCCTGGCGGCCTTTCTCCTGCTGGCAATCACCCCGGGCGTCGCCCAAGGTCCGTATTACGCCGTTGGGACCGTATCCGTTGACATGACTACTGTGGCGGCGGGCGTGGGCGCCAGCTGGGGCAGCGGCGTCCTCAGGTTCCAAGGACAGCGCCACCTTTTCAAGATTGAGGGCCTCAGCGTCGGCAACGTGGGGGTTGCGACTATCAGCGCGGTGGGCAATGTCTACAACATGACCAGCCTATCCCAGTTTGCCGGCAATTATGCGGCCATCGGCGCCGGCGTCACCCTGGCGGGAGGCGCGGCTGGTTTAAGGATGCAGAACCAGAGCGGAGTCATCATTAATTTGTATGCCGTGCAGCAGGGGGTGCAGCTGAACATCGGGCCCCAGGGCTTCACCATCAGCGGCGTAAGGTAACAAACTCCCCGGCCAGGGGCGGGTGTCGCAGCCGTTTGCGGGTCTTGACCATCAGGGCAGATTTACCGCCCTTGTCGATGGGATGACGGCTGGGTCTGAGGGGCGTCGGTCAGGCGACCGTGCCTTTTAAATAAGCCAGTCTCCTGGCCTCGGGGAACCTCTCGATAGCGTAGCGGAGCATAGTGCGGGGCATCCGGCGGTAATGGGGCTGCAAGAAGCCTTCCGCCACCGCTACCTCCCGCTTCCCCACCTCCCGTAGCATCCAGCCCACCGCCTTGTGGATCAAGTCCTCCGGATCGCCCAATAGCAGGCCGGCGACTCTGAGGGTCTCGTCAAATTCCCCCTGCTTGATGAAGTCAAGGGTGGCGATGATGGCCATGCGCCGCTCCCACAAAACCCGGGAGGCAGCCAGCCGGGTCAAAAGGTCTTTAGGGCGGTCACGCAGGTAATGACCCAGCAGATGGGGGGCCGAGGCGTCCACCAGATCCCAGTTATTGACCAACCCGCGGTGTTCCAGGTAGAGGCGGTGAATTTCGCCCCGGAGGGCGGCGTCGCCTGAATAATAGCTCTGAATCAGGATCAGCAGGGCCAACAATCGGTCTTCATGAAAGGCGGATTGAAGCAGGCTTACGGTTGCGGTCAGGGGGAGATCACCATATTTCTTAGCCAATTTTCTCAAGGCCGGGACGCGCAGGCCCCGGAACCGGTCGCCCTCGCCATATTCTCCGGGCCCGGTCTTGAAGAACCGTTGGAGAATCGCGGCATGGCCGGGATCGGCCAGGCTCTCAAGCTCCCCTTGGATAGCCGTGATCACCATGACCCTGACGCCCTCTGGTTCCCAGCTCTATCGTTTGCCTTTATCATGCACAGGCGAGACGCCTGTGCCACCAAATTCTCCATAACTTTTCAAAGCAGTTACTCATGGGCCATCGGCCCGCCCGTCAATCGAAAAGTTCATGCCTGTATTTGCTCTTGACTTCCAACCTTGAACTTTGAACCTTGAACTTTGAACTTTCTTTTCGCCTCAGGCCGTGGCGCTCATGCGGCCCAGATAGGCCTCGATGACCAGGGGGTTATGGCGCACCGCCTCCGGAGTCCCCTGGGCGATGCGGCTGCCGCCGTCCAAGACCACAACATAGTCCGAGATCCCCATCACCATTTCCATATCGTGTTCCACCAGGATCATGGTCTTGCCCGCCAGCCGCATCTGGCGTATAAAGGCGGCCACCGTGGCGGTCTCTTCGGCATTGAGGCCCGCCACCGGTTCGTCCAACAGGGTGAGGACTGGTTGGGACACGAAAGCCCGGGCCATTTCCACCCGTTTCCTGTCGCCATAGGCCAGCACTCCCACGGGCCAGCCGGCCTTGTCCGCCAGGCCGAAGGCGTCCAAAGCCTCAAGGGCCGTGAGCCTGAGCCGACGCTCCCGGTGCCGCAAACCCGGAGGGCGGAGGAGCGCCTCCCACAAGGAATTGCCGGCCTGAACCGTCAACCCGCAGAGGACATTGTCCAGGACGGTTAGACGCGGAAAGATACGGAGGTTTTGAAAGGTCCGGGAGATTCCCCGCCGAGCCACAAGGTGGGCAGGCAACCCGGCGATATCTTCGCCCTGAAAGCGGATGACGCCGGCGTCGGGGCGGATGACCCCGGTGAGGCAGTTGATAAGGGTGGTTTTGCCGGCGCCGTTGGGGCCGATGAGCGCGGTAACCTGCCCCGTCGCGACGCCGAAGGACACGTCAGCCAGAGCCGGCAAGCCGCCGAAGTTTTTGCTGAGGTTGGAAATCTGGAGGAGTGGGTTTTGATTCGCTGGTTTCATGGAAAAAATCAAGTGGCACAGGCGTCTCGCCTGTGCATTTATACTCTACTTTTTGGCGATAATCGATCTAACCCGTTGACCAAGAGAATCGAGGCTGATTCTACCATTGGCATAATCACAGGCAACTTCTACCAGGGCTTCAAGGTTCAATAAACCCCCAACCATCTCTTCCAATCTTGCTCGCAATGTTTGATCGTGCCCCGGACAAAATCTTCCTTGCGTTTCTCCTCCACATCCGCATGCACAAATAGGCATTTTCCCCGCCTTTTACGAGCACAGGCGAGACGCCGGTGCCACCGAAATAATTCCAATATCTTTATGCTCTCTCCAAAAAAAAACCTTATTGCGGGTTGGGGGAGAGGGTTTGATAGAGGGGGCAGGGGCCTATTACGAAAAAGCCCCTGGTCCCCTCTCCCAGATCACGGCTCACCCTTTCCCGCCAAAGCCAGACGCCGCCGGGCCCAACGGATGCGGATGATATCCACCAGCCCGGTCACAAATCCCTGGGGCAGGAAGAGGAGGATCACCACCAGGATCACTCCGTGGATGATGTCCATGTAGCTTTCCAGAAACCCTAGAAAATGGGGCAAGATGGTGATGAACGAGGCCCCGAACAGGGTGCCCCAGACGGAGCCCAGTCCCCCCACCACCACCATGATCACCAGGTCCAGGGATTTGAAGACACTGAAGGCGTCGGGGTTGACGTAGCCGAAATAGTGGGCGTAGAGGCTGCCGGCCACCGAGGCCATGACCGCGGAGAGCACAAAGACTCCGGTTTTTTGACGGCGCACATCCACCCCCAGGGCGGCGGCGGCCACCTCGTCGGCGGCCAGGGCGGCTAACCCACGCCCTACCCCGGTACGGACCAGGTTGAGGCATAGGGTCAGGGCTACCAGGGCAAAGGTCCAGACCAGGTAATGGAACTTGAGGTCGCTGTCGAAGGCCAGACCCCCGATGGACAGGGGCGGCACCCCGGAAAGGCCGCTGGGTCCCCCGGTGACCGCGTCCCACTGGACGAAAATGCTGTCCACCACATAGTTGAACCCCAGGGTGGCCATAGCCAGGTAGTGACCGGAGAGCCTCAGGGTGGGGACCCCGATAACCAGGGCCACCAGGGTCATGGCGCCGGCGGTGATGATCATGGCCGGCCAGGCGGGAAAGCCGTAGGTGGCGGTCAAGATGGCCGAGCCATAGGCGCCCAGGCCGAAAAAGGCGGCATGACCCAGGGATATCTGGCCCGCGAAGCCGATGAAGAGGTTAAGCCCTAAAACCACGATGACGTAAATGCCGATGAGGTTGAGGATGCCCAGGTTGTAGGGGTTGTCCATGACCAGGGGAGTGAGCGCCAGGAACAGGGCCAGTCCCAAGACCATGAGCCCGGTATGGTGGCGGAATATAAAAAATTTGGCTTTCTCCCATCCGATCATGGCCAGGGGTTACCCTATCTATCGATTGGCGCGCAAAAAGCGGGCGATGCTGCGGTCGTAAGTCCGCTCCACCTCGGGGGTGAAGTAGCAGGCCGGCAACTCGCCGGAGGCCCGGTGGTAGCTGAGACATTCACAGCATATCCCTTTGCGTTCACACGGTTCATAGGTGCAGTTGCATTTCTCCAGGTTTTTCTGTTGGTTGGGGCACTCATTCATCTTGGCGATCTCCATTGGGTTTGCAAAGTTTTTTCACGGGTGCATTTTGGCGCCAATTGATGAGCCTGAACGGCGGACAGTGCCCGCCCACCATTTCTTTAGCCCACCCGTAACGCTTAATAAGGTCAGTGGCGCGGGCGTCCCCGCCCGCCACTCAACTGGATTAATGGTGCGTAGGACGCAACCTACGAAAGAACTTCTCAGGCCTGATCATCATGCTGCCGCGACCAGCCCCGCCCGAAAGGCCCTGAGGCTGGCCTCCCGGAAGCGCTCCGGGGTCTTGGCCGCGATCATTTCCGTCAACAGTTCCGCCCCGGCGAACACCCCACCTTTCCCCGCCGTGAACCCCAAGAGGATGAGGTTGGCCGCCACGGGAGGCAGGCCGTGGGCCGCGGCCAGGGACCGGGCGTCCACGCTCAGGTAATCTCCGGGCATGTCGGCGTTGACGAACACCGCGGCGCCGTCTCGGAGATAAAACCGGTGCACCGCCAGGTTCTTGGGGTGCAGGAACAGCCCCCGGTCCGCCTCCCCGGCGGGAATCAAAGGCCCCCGGAAGGGTCCCACCTTGATCATGGAAATGACCGTGCCGCCCCGCTGGGCCATGCCGTGGGTTTCGGAGGTGATGATCGGCAGCCCCATCGCCGCCGCAGCCTCCGCCAAGAGCCGGGTCAGGGTGAGGGCCCCTTGTCCTCCCAGGCCGCTGACGATGATCTGTTGTTTCATGGGCGTCCCTCTTGGGCGGCGGTGATAGCCCCCTCGGGGCAGACGTGGACGCAGACCCCGCAGCCGACGCAGCGGCCGCCGTCAATGACCACCCGGCCGCCGGACTCGTCCAGGGACAGGGCAGGGCACTCGAACTCGTCCAGGCAGGTCCGGCAGCCGGTGCAATCTTCGGTGACCTGCATACTATAAGCCGTCTGGGATTTACGGGCTTCTTTGTCCAGCAGGCAGGGATGTTTAGCAATCACCACGGCCACCCCGCCTTCGGGGCTCCGGCAATAGGCGTCGGCTTCCCTCAGCAGGTCCATGAAGGCGGGAAGGTCGTAGGGGTCGGCCTCTCGGATGAACCCGGCCCCGCTGGCCCGCACCAGGTCCGGGATGAACACCGGGTGGCCCGGCTCGCCGGTGGCGGTGAAGCCCACCTGGGGCGTGGGTTGGTGGCCGGTCATGGCCGTGGTGGCGTTGTCCAGGATCACCAGGATGAAGCGGGCCTGATGAAACACGGCGTTGACCAGGGCCGGGACCCCGGCGTGGAAAAACGTCGAGTCCCCGATGGTGGCCACGATAGTGGGGAATTCTCCGCCCCCGGCGGCATAGGCCCGGTAGAAACCCGCGGCCTGGCTGATGCCGGCGCCCATACAGTGGCAGGTGTCCACCGCCCCCAGGTTCAGGCCCAGGGTGTAGCAGCCGATGTCGCTGGGAAAAATCCCCCCCGGGAAGACCGTCTTGATGGCGTAAAACGCCGCCCGGTGAGAGCAGCCGGCACAGAGGGTGGGGCGGTCGCCGCCGCCCGGCGGGGCCGGGACCACCCGGGGAGGCAACTCCAAAAAAGTCTCCAGCACCGGGCGGATGACATCGGGGGTCAGTTCCCCGGCCCGGGGGACCAGCCCGGAGGTGCGGCCCTGGACCCGGGCGTCGGCCAGTTGGAGCTCAATCACCGGATAGGTCTCTTCGATAACCAGGATTTTTTCATACCGGGTCTGGACCGTGTGGATGAAGTCCCGGTTCAGGGGATACGGCATGGCCACCTGGAAAAAATCGACCCGGCCCAGCAGCCCCAGCTCCTCGAGCCAGTCGGCGGTGTGGGCCCAGGCCACGCCGGAGGCGATGATGCAGACTCCGGGGTGGGAGCCGTCCCCGGCGGTAAGGGGCGGGGCGAACTCAGGCAACCCGGCGATTTTGTCAATCTTGTCGTTCAGCTCCCGGTGCAACTCCAGGACAAACACCGGGGTGGCGCACCAGCGCCGGGGGTCCTTGTCGAACTTCGCCGGCCGGTTAAGCCGCACAGGCGCCCCGCAGGGGGCGTTCTGCCGGGCGTGGCACACCCGGGTGGTGGGCCGCACCATGACCGGAAGACTGAAGCGCTCCGAGAGTTCCAGGGCCTGGCCCACCATGTCTTTGGCCTCCCGGGGACTGGACGGGTCCAGCACCGGCGTCTTGGCAAACATGGCGAAAAAGCGGCTGTCCTGCTCGGTTTGGGAGCTATGGGGGCCGGGGTCGTCGGCGGCGATCACCACCAGGCCGCCTTTGACCCCCAGGTAGGCGGCTCGCATAAACGGGTCCGAGGCGACGTTGAGGCCCACCTGCTTCATGGACACCGCCGAGCGCCGGCCGCACATGGAGTTGGCCAGGGCCACCTCAAAGGCCACCTTCTCATTAACCGACCACTCGGCGTAGACCTCGGCCCCGGTTTCCTTGGCGAAAGTGACCACCGCGGCCAAAATCTCCGAGGCCGGGGTGCCGGGATAGGACGCGGCCAGAGTAACCCCAGCCTCCACGATCCCCCGCCCGAGAGCCTCGTTGCCCATGAGAATGCGTTGATTGTCGATATTTATCGATTTTTTCGTCTGCATAATTTTTGTTTGTAGAGTGCGATAAAAATCCTCAGAAAAATTCCCCCCTTTCCTAAAGGGGGGTCAGGGGGGATTAGGAAGACGCTCAAAAATCCTCTCCAGTACCCCTTCCGTATTCTCGAAAACCTCTCTGGCGGAAAATCTCATAACCGTGAGCCCCAAATCCGCCAGGTGGCAGTCCCTCAGGGCATCTTTGGCCATCCCCGGTTCCGAATAATGTTGACCGCCATCAATCTCAATGACTAACTTGGCGTCGGGACAATAAAAGTCCACGATATAGTTGCAAATGATTCGCTGGCGATAAAATCGGCAATTTTTTAACTGCTGCTTCCGGAGCTTCAACCAGAGAAAAGTCTCAGCCTCGGTTTGATTACTGCGAAGCTCTCTGGCAAATTTCTTGAGGTTCTTATTGTAAGGGAGCACCTAATAATCCCCCCTTAATCCCCCCTTTAAAAAAGGGGGGAAATGTCACCCGAGGCCGGGGTGCCGGGATACGACGCGGCCAGGGTCACCCCGGCCTCCACAATCCCCCGCCCGAGAGCCTCGTTGCCCATGAGGATGCGTTGGCTGTTATAACTCTAAGGTTTTTTCACAGTTTTTAACGCTTTATGTTTTGACGTTATTATGAAGGTCATCAATATCTTTTACTTCATTTTTCGTTTCTTGGATTTGGAGCCAATTTTTCTTCCCTTCAGACTGGGAGCTTCTTGTTGGATTTTAGGGTGACGTTTGCTCCAACCGCTGAGATACATCTGAGCCATATTTGCCATATTTTCTGCAACAAAATCATATATCTTACAATTAAAATGAGTTTCTAAGATTTTGTCATCATCGATATGCTTGTAATTCCATAAAGGTGCTTCAATTTCAATAGCCTTCAGAATTTCAGTTCCTTTTTCAGTTCTCATACTGAAATCACTTGGAATACTTCCTATAAGGATAACCATACCCAATCCATAACCACCCACCTTTTTTAGCCATGGGGGATCAATTATTAATTCTTGTTTGTGCAAAGATTCCATGGCATTAATGCAGCGATCAATAATGTCGTTCGCCGAATAACCGATATCAATGTCAGTCATTTCTTGAATATATGACTGTAACTGATCAATTTGAAACTTTAAGTCCTTCATTCGCTCAAATGTAAATGGTAATTCACTTGTAAAATTTAAACTGTCTTCGGTATAATGTAATAAAGCCTTCTTAAAATTATATCGATCAATTTGTCCTTCTGAAAAAGCGTATATTTTTGCTAATAGACAACCAAATACCATACTTTCCTTAGAATACATACAAATCGTGCTTTCGTTATCCACAGATAAAATGGGGAGAGTGAGATAAACATTGTCCTTATTAACTCGGATATGGGCTTCTTGGTCTTGAATAATAGGAATATCTAAATCGGAAGATAGACAAAGAACTGCTAACTCTTCTGGTGTCAACTCTGAGAAAATTTCAATTGCTCTTTTGGTTTTGTAAAACATAGCATTTCCTCCATTTATTTATTTTAGCTTTTTTGAAAAGCGCTTATTAGTGCCTTTTTTTGCTATATTGATGAATTAATACCTTAAATCACTCACCAATTCCAGCTGCCGTCAGCGTTCCAGCGGCTGGGCAAGGGCGGCAGCATTTTCAGGCGCGTCATGAGGTTACCGCTCAGGGAGCGGGTATCCTGTTTGAACCCCTTTGCATCCTCGCATTTTTTATCCGGGGCATAGTTCAATTTTCGCGCCTCGGCCGCCGTGGACTGACGATATTCCCGCTTTTCCTGGTTGGCGCAAGCAGGCGAAAAATACGTCCGGGTTTGGTCATCCAGCAGCACGAGCGCATTAGCGGGCATGTCCCGCGTCGGTATGATAAAAAAGCCGGCCAGCAAAGTGAAGATTAACATAATAAAAAAGAATCGTATGGTGGGTAACATTGGAGCCTCTTGCAAAAGAGTCTTTCCACCGAGATTCCATCATTCTACCCCAAGGAATCTGGTGGCACAGGCTTTCCAGCCTGTGGTGATAAGGCTAAAATCTGAAGGATAATCATCTTGATACTTCTATAAAGAGCATCTTAAAAACCTGAGGGTCATCAATGCTCCACCGACCTTCAACACGCATTTGTACGGGCTGGAAAGCCGGTGCCGCCAGCCTGGATGAATCTCACCTGCGGTAGGGGTATAACCCGCGCAGGTATCGCCTTCCGTCAAACCCAAAAAGCCGACGAATCGAGCCGTTAGGGTTTTTGCCTCAAGTGGTATTGCCTTGCTTCAGAGATGATCAGGTATTTATATAAGATACTAAGGCATTCTGCAAACTGGCGGGGGAAGGGCAGGGCACGTAGGGGCGGACCGGTTTGTCCGCCCGTTAATATCAGTGTCAAAGGCCTCTGGCCTGTGGGGGCCGGGATGTATAGTCTCGTTCCCAAGTACAACTTGGGAACGAGGCAAGGCTGGCAAAGCCGAGAGTTTCGACGTGGGCCATGGGTTGCGCCGCCGCGAGGCCGGGCACATCGGGCCCGGACCGCTGGCCCCTTACGCCGGAGGCGGGTCTGGGTGCGCGTGCGGTGTGCCGAGGTAGGGGAAAGCCTTGAGGAGGTCAGTATGCGGCTTGAGCCCGTCGGGCGGGATCTTGCCCTTGGAGAGCATGGCCAGGCGGTGAGCGACGATGTGGTCGGTGAGCCGGCGGCCGTTGGGGTACCCGCCGGGCTTGACGGGGTCGAAGCTCAACATGTCGGGCAGTATCCCCTCGGCATCGATCACGGCTCTGGCCTCTTCGCTGGAGTAGCCCCCGACGTGTTCTAATACGTGAATGAGTTGGTCGAGGAAGCGCTCCCGGTCGTGAACCGGCTCGCTCCGGTTGAATACCGGTTTGATCTCGTCGGTGAAGAAGAAGTTCGCAAAGGTCGGGTGGCCGGAGCGATCCATGGGAACGAGTTCGCCGCCACGGCGGAGGCTGACCCGCCCCCAGATGCGCACCGCGGGCTTGGCGCCGAGCAGGCGCGTCGGGAGCTCAAAGGCCATGCTGAAGACGTTATAGTTCGCAAACAGGTCTTTACCGGTCCAACGGCTCGGGTCCGGAGCCCCCTCGAGCCCGGTGAAGTTTTTTCCGCCCTGGTGGTCGAACAGGTTGAGGATTCCCGCGAAGTCGATGAAGAAAGCGTCGCTGCGAAGTCCGAGGAAGCAGGTGTAGGGACCCGACGTGTGGATGTGGGGCTCGGGACCGAGCGACACCTCGACGTCTTTAAAGATCGGCTCTCCGGCAGGCTCAGCCTTACGGGCCTCTGCGCCCGTTGCCAGGTAAACGGTGGCACGTTGCCGCCCCTCCCGCGGCTCGGAGAACACCAGAATGAACGAGACGTCGGTCTCGAGGTCGCCGTCGTTGTCGATGTTGATCCGGTACACGGCGTCGGGGTGGAAGTCCGCCCCCTTGGCGAACGAGTTACAGTTGAGGATCAGCACGGTCCTCGAGGCGTCCGTCGGTACTTGGAAGGCGTAGAGATCGGTGAGGTCGAGTCGAGTGTCCCCTTCGGGAGGACCGAGGTTCAGGCCGGTGAAGTGGTTCGACATGGTGTTCTCCTTATGATAGCAAGTGTATTGGCGTCCTCTACAAGAAAGGGTAGTAATGGACCTTTCTCCTGTCAAGACTCTTTACAGGGTAAGGATTCGATACGCCGGGAAGGAGCGGAATTTCGATAGGGTGGACCGTGGGCTCGATTGGGGTGGGGGTTAGGGCACTTACAAAAAAAGGAATTAGCCATCCCTCAAAATCTTTCCTCAGTGCCGCTAATCCTTGTTGTTCAGGGCCTCGATCTGCTCCTGGGTCAGGCCGAAACGGCGGTCCCGCTGCTGGAAGGTTTCCAGGGCCTTGAGGAACTCTGCTTCCCGGAAGTCGGGCCACAGGGTCTCGGTGACGTAGAGTTCGGTGTAGGCTGACTGCCAGAGAAGAAAGTTGCTCAGGCGGTACTCGCCGCTGGTGCGGATGATGAGGTCGGGGTCGGGCATATCGGCGGTGTAGAGGGCGCGGGAAAACCTGGCGGAGTCGATGTCTTCGGGCGCCAGCAGCCCCGCCGCCACCTCCCGGGCCAGGCTTTGCGCCGCCTGGATTATTTCGCTGCGCCCGCCGTAGCTCAGGGCCAGGGTCAGGTCCATCCGGTCGCCGGCGGCGGTGGCGGCGATGACCTCTTCCAATTCCCGCCTTACTCGCTCGGGTAACTGCGACAGATTGCCGATGGCCTTGAGGGCGATCTGGTTATCCTGCATCTCCTTCAGTTCCCGGCGCAGATAACTCCGCATCAGGGCCATCAAAACCCTGATTTCCATGGCCGGGCGCTGCCAGTTTTCTTCGGAGAAGGCAAACAGGGTGAGGTGCGCGATGCCCAGGCGGCGGGCCAGGCGGGTCACCACCCGCACTGACTCCATACCGGCCACGTGGCCCCGGACGCGGAACCAGCCCCGGCGTTGGGCCCAGCGGCCATTGCCGTCCATGATGATGGCGACGTGGCGGGGGATTTTTTGGGGGTCCAGAGCCATGGAATGTTCAGTCAAGGCGGTCCTCCGGCCCCTTAAAAGGACATGATCTCCTTTTCTTTTTCGGCTGCCTGGACTTCCACTTTCTTGGTGTATTCATCCGTAATCTTCTGGACTTCATCCTGGCCCCGGTGGGCGTCGTCTTCGGCCAGAATCTTCTCTTTCTTCATCTCTTTTAAATCTTCGTTGGCTTCCCGGCGGACGTTGCGCAGGGCCACCTTGGCCTCTTCCTCCATCTTTTTCACCATCTTCACCAGGTCCTTCCGGCGTTCGGTGGTGAGGGCGGGAATGGGCAGGCGGATGATCTTGCCGTCGTTAACCGGATTCAGCCCCAGGTCGGATTTGAGGATGGCCTTTTCGATGTCCGCCATGACGGAGGTATCCCAGGGTTGGACGGTGAGCAGCCGGCTCTCCGGCGCCGCCAGGGAAGACACCTGGTCCAGGGGCATGGTGGTGCCGTAACATTCCACCTTGATCCCTTCCAGCAGGGCTACCGAAGCCCGCCCGGTGCGCACCCGTGAGAGGTCCCGGGCCATGGCCTCCAGGACCTTGTCCATCTTGCGTCTGGTTTCGTTAAGAACCTCATCTTTCATCGCCGCGCGTCTCCACGATGGTGCCCACTGCTTCTCCGAGCACCACTCTTTTCATATTTCCAGGCTCCAGCATTTTAAAGACGATGATGGGGATATGCTGTTCCATGGCCATGGTGATGGCGGTACTGTCCATGACCCGGAGTGATTTTTCCAGGACGTCGAAATAGGTAAGGCGGGGGAGCATGACCGCCTGGCCGTCTTTTTCCGGGTCCCGGTCGTAAATGCCGTCTACCCGGGTGCCTTTGAGGATGGCCTCGGCCCCGATCTCGGTGGCCCTGAGGGCCGCGGCGGTATCCGTGGTGAAATAAGGGCTGCCGGTGCCGGCGCCGAAGACCACGATCCGGCCCTTTTCCAGATGGCGCATGGCCCGGCGGCGGATGTAGGGCTCCGCTACCTCGTTCATGGTAATGGCGCTCATGACCCGGGTGGGCACCCCGGCTTTCTCCAGGGCGTCCTGGAGGGCCAGGGCGTTGACCACGGTGGCCAGCATGCCCATGTTGTCGGCCACGGCCCGGTCGATCCCCTGGGCGCTGGCCTCGAGGCCCCGGAAGATGTTGCCGCCGCCCACCACGATGCCGATTTCCGCCTTCAGGTCGGCCACGTCCTTGATTTCCCGGGCGATGGCTCTCAGGGTGGCGGGGTCCAGGCCGAATTTCTTCTCCCCGGCCAGGCTTTCGCCGCTCACCTTGAGGAGGATACGGCGATATTTGAGGGGCGCCGATGCCATGGGGCCGGCGCTCAGGCGCCCACCTGGAAGCGGGTGAACCGCTTGACTTTGAGGTCCTTGCCCCCCAGCGCCGCGCCCACTTGCTTAAGGAATTGGGTCACGGTAAGGTTGGAGTCCTTCACAAAGGGTTGCTCCACCAGGCAGACCTCCTTATAAAATTTCTCCAGGCGGCCGAGGACCATCTTCTCGATGATGTTGTCCGGCTTGCCGCTCTCTTTGGCCGCTGCTTCGTAGATGGCCTTTTCCTTGGCGATGAGCTCCGGCGAAATTTCCTCCCGGCCCACGGCCACCGGCGAAGTGGCGGCTACCTGCATGGCCAGGTCTTTGGCCGCGGCCACGGCCTCGGGCGCGGTGCCGCCGCCGCTCAACTCGATCATGACCCCGATCTTGCCGCCGTGGTGGATGTAGGCGGTCACCAAATCGCCCTGAAAGCGGGCGAAATGCCGGATGCGAATGGCCTCTCCGGTCTTGGCGATCACCTCATTGAGATAATCGGTCACCGTCAGGCCGGCCTGATGCGGGCAGGACTGGGTCAGCAATTCTTCCACCGTCTCCAGGGCCACCGCGGCCAGATGCTCCGTCAGCCTGGTTCCTAACTCCACAAAGGCCGGGGTCTTGGCCACAAAATCGGTTTCGCAGTTGACCTCCAGCAGCAGGCCGGACTTCTGGTCCGGGGCGATGGAGGCCCAGACCATGCCTTCGGAGGTGGTCCGGTCGGCGCGTTTGCTGGCCACGGCCAGACCCTTCTGGCGCAGATAGGCCACCGCTGCCTCCATATCGCCGCCGGTTTCTTTAAGGGCTTTCTTGCAATCCATCATCCCGGCGTCGGTCTTGTTACGCAGGGTTTTTACCAGTTCAGCCGTAATTTCCAACGTGTGCCTCCTTATAATGGAGGGTTCTCAATGACCCAGACGAAACCAGACTAAAGAAGACAACAAAAGGCGGCAAAAGATCACCGCAGTATTGCCCAACCGAGATCGCATCTTAATGGATGCGACCCTCTTTTAAATGGCCACGTAGGGGTGGTTAGCACACCGCCCCTACAATTTGTTGCGTCTAGGTAAGAACCCCTTAAAGCTTATTCTATGCCGGGGTTTCCCATCAAGCTTCGGGTTCCGCCGCCGCCGCTTCGGGGGCCGGGGCCTCTACCGCCGGCGTCATCTCCGCCGCGGCTTCCACCTCGGCTTCGGCCATCTCCTTGTCGGTGATGGCCTGGCGCCGTTCTTCGGCCAGTTTCTTGCCGTCCAACACCGCGTCGGCCACCCGGGAGGTGAGCAGGCGAATGGCGCGGATGGCGTCGTCGTTGCCCGGGATGGGATAGGTGATTTCCGTGGGGTCGCAGTTGCTGTCTACGATGGCCAACAGCGATATGCCGGTCTTCTGGCCTTCCGCCACCGCGATGTCTTCCTTCCGGGGGTCGACGATGTAGACGATGTCCGGCAGGCGGCCCATATTCTTGATGCCGCCCAGGGAGCGTTCCAGCTTGGCGGCCTTCTTTTCCATCATCAAAATTTCTTTTTTGGGAAAGCGCTTGATGGACTCGTCTTCCTTCATGGCCTCGAACTCTTTGAGGCGCTTGATGGAGCGGCTGATGGTCTGGTAGTTGGTGAGCATCCCTCCCAGCCACCGGTGGTTGACGTAGAACATGCCGCAGCGCTTGGCCTCTTCGGCAATGGCGTCCTGGGCCTGCTTCTTGGTGCCCACGAACAAGACGATGCCGCCGTTGGCCACCGTGTCCACCACATAGTTGTAGGCGGTTTTAAAGAACTGCACGGTCTTTTGCAGGTCGATGATGTGAATGCCGTTTCTGGCCCCGAAGATGTAAGGCCCCATCTTAGGATTCCAGCGGCGGGTCTGGTGGCCGAAGTGTACCCCGGCCTCCAGCAATTCCTTCATGGTGACATACGACATGGTTACTGCCTCCTGGTTAGTCCGCCGCGCCGGCGTCGGCGGGGCCACCGGCCATCCATGACCAGCACCAGCCCGCCCTAAACCGGCGCGTGAGAATTTTTCAAATCTATTGTTTATAACAGAACTACCGAACCTTGACAAGGATTTTGGAGAGATAAACCTGGGGTCACTCTCCGCCGATGGGCAAGGGGCGGAGGCGAATGCGGTTCGGTTCCAAAATGACGACCGCGCCTGCTGCCAAAGCCTCTTTTATTTCTGGAAGATTAGAGAGTAAGAGGGCAAGTTGGCGTTGGGGGCGGCGCTCGGAACCCCGGCGAAAGAGAATTACTGAGGGTTTCGGTTGTCGGCGCAATGCCAGGAGGGTGCCGAAGTCAGTATCGGCTGAGATAATAATGCGATCCTCGTCGGCAGCCCGGGCAAAGATCTCTAAATCGGAGGAGCTTTGTAAACCATAATCCCGCACGTGGACGGCGTCAAAACCGTGATCCCTCAACCAATGGGCTATGAGGGGGGATAAGGCATTATCCACCAGAAATTTCACGCCACTCTCGTTAACGGTAATTCCCTTTCTCGCAAGGCTTCGGCGGCGTAATGCAGAGCCTCTCGAATATCTTCCTCTTCCAAGTCGGGGAATGCCGCCAGAATCTCTTCATGAGACATGCCTTCAGCCACCATACCCACCACTGTGGCCACTGGGATTCTTAGCCCGCGGATGCATGCTACACCGGCCATTTGTCCAGGATCAACGGTTATTCGGATAAATTGCATGCTGAGGCACTCCTTAAGTTAAGCCTTTAATTTTAAATATCTTTTTTCCATAAATGAGACAAGCAAAATTATCATCAGCACCATCTTTCCGTAAACCCCCTTTCCCTTGAGGGTTGGGGTGAGGCTGGATCAGTAGCACAGGCTTCCAGCCGGTGGTCCTTAAACCCCTTTGCCCTCGTTCCCAAGTTGCAC